>Ga0129327_10000785_pt1 | contig 18913 bp, 15 predicted proteins | sample CPBDNA_6_FD_111799 | JGI IMG/M metagenome (GOLD analysis project Ga0129327, IMG submission 111799) | Freshwater to marine salinity gradient microbial communities from Chesapeake Bay, USA - CPBay_Spr_31_0.8_DNA | ecosystem: Environmental > Aquatic > Marine > Coastal | place: USA: Chesapeake Bay... | reverse complement strand
TAATGATAAAGCTGCATTGGAGAAGTCATTAACCGACAGGGCTTTAACTAATAAGTCATTAACCGACGGGGCTTTAACTAACAAGCCATTAACCGACAGGGCTTTAACTAATAAGTCATTAACTAATAAGCCAGACAATAAACAAGCGATGGATTTGACTGGAAGGAGCAAAGCTACATCAGCAAAAGCGGCAGTTGAGCTGAATCCGAATCGCTATGAAGTGTTGATGAATGTTGGCGGTAATAAAACATTAAGCGTGCAGTCTACGCTAGCGCCGAGGATGGGGCAGATTTTACAGCTGCAAGTACTGTCTCATCAGCAAGTTGAGATTGTCGGTGTGCGCACAGGCGTTATTGAACAAGCATTAACAGCAACCAGCCAAAACGCTGTAGCAACTCAACAAGCTGCTTTGCGATCGAGCAGTCAATCCGATCAAGCACAAACACTGGCAGCGCAAGCGTTGACGGCTAAATCATTAGCTACATTACAATCTGCATTGCGTGCCAACTTACCCAAGCAAGTTGCTAAAGAGTCATTGTTAACGACGCTCGATACTCTCACGCGCCAGCAGTCATTATTACCCACAGCATTGCAATCGGCTATTAGCCAACTGCAAAAGAGCATTAACCCATTACAGCAACTTACTCAGGCCAATGGCTTAGCCAGAGCTATGCATAATAGTGGCTTGTTATACGAAGCAAAACTGGCGCATTTAATAGCTGCAGCTCGCTCAAAAGGCATAGCACTATCGAATCCTGCGATCAAAATGCTGGCTGATACATTGGGGCTAAATACGAGTCTGGCTCAAGGCGCTAGTGCTATAAGCACAGCTACAGGCTCTGTAAATACAAGCAATGCTAAAGGGCAACCTAGTCCGTCTAACGTTGATCATAAGCAGGCGATATTACAGCTGATTACCGCGCTTAAAAGCAGCTTATTAAGCAGCAGTATCGCAAGCAATAAAACCGTTAATCCCGCGCTTCAAAATAACGCCACGCTGTCATCACTTTGGTCGTTAGTAGCGAATGCATCGATAGCCGATGCCTCGCTTAAAACCGCGAGTGGAGATAGTAATGAGCAATTACTGCAACTGTTAAGATTGGCGCTAACGGTGATAACGCGCACACAAAGCCAGCAGTTATTTACCGCAAATACACAGCTATTAACCACCAATGATAACGTTGCCAATCAAAGCTGGTCGTTAGAGCTGCCCGTTTGGGTTGAACAAAAATTAAATCTTATTGATATTCATATTGAAGCCGATAAAGACAATGAGCCGCTGACTAAATCTGGCGACAAAGCCTGGAATGCACGACTGTCTTTTGATCTTGAGGCGCATGGCAATATGGTTGCCTTTGCGACCTTGCGTGGCAAAACGATTGCAGCAGTACTCTGGGTCACTGAGGCATCAACAGTCGATAAAGTTAATCGTGAACTAGCAGCAATGGCAGAGAATCTTGATCGCTTAGGTTTACAAGTTGAGCGCTTACAGTGCCGCGTTGGCGAACCTGAAGATGTAAGAGCAAATGGCACCATCAACTTGCTCGACAACTTATTAGATACCGAGGTCTAATCAATGACAAATGATAAAGACCCGCTAGAAGGCAATATAAGCGCCAATAAACGCGGCGTAAACGCTTACCAAAAAGCCATTGCTTTGCAATATGAAGGCGTTGGTGCGCCAGTGGTAACAGCAACCGGTGAAGGCGCTATAGCTGAAGATATTATTGCCTTAGCCAGAGAACTTGGCATTCCTTTATATGAGAATCCTGAACTCACCGAAATGCTAGCCATGCTAGAACTTGGTGATGAAATACCCCATGAGTTGTATATTATCATTGCGCAAATCATTGCCCTCGCCTACAACATTAAAGGCATAATTCCTGATTCTATGGATCACTTTCCAACATCATAATAATCCCTGTATAGTGCGGCCTAGCGTTTTAATCGCAGCCTATATGCGCTAGTTTCATAGACATATTTCGAGATTAGGGCTAAAAAATCCGTAATCTAAAAAGAAACAGCCGAAACCATAAAAGATAAAGCATGATAAAACTCTCACAAGTCGCATTACGACGTGGCGAAAAACTATTATTCGAAGACGCGAGTTTTACGGTTCATGCAGGCCATCGCCTAGGATTAACGGGCGCTAACGGCTGTGGAAAATCGAGCTTAGTTGCCCTGCTTACCGGTAAGCTAGCCAGTGATATCGGCGAAGTCGATGTGCCACGTAGCATGAAGCTAGCAACCGTCGAACAACATATGGACACGGTAAGCGGTACGGCAGTTGACTTTGTTATTGCCGGTGATGCGCTATTAATGGCAGCAAGACAGCGACTAAACAAAGCAGAGGAATCGGGTTCTGGTGATGCGCTCGCACTAGCTTATGAACAGCTAGAAAGCGCCGATGCCTACACCGCAGAATCACGAGCTGCACAATTATTAGCAGGCTTAGGTTTTGGCGTAGTTGAACAAGCTCAAACAGTCAGTGATTTTTCTGGTGGCTGGCGCATGCGACTTAATTTAGCTCGCACATTAATGCAAAAATCCGATATATTATTATTGGATGAGCCGACTAACCATTTGGATCTTGACGCCATAATTTGGCTTGAGGCTTGGCTTAAGCAATACGATGGCAGCTTACTGTTAATATCACATGACCGAGATTTTCTCGATAATGTCTGCACCCATATCGCTCATATTGAACGCCAAAAAATTGATTACTATACCGGTAACTATTCCGCCTTTGAAAAACAACGTGTCGCGCGCTTAGCGGGTGTTCAAGCCGCTTATGAAAAGCAGCAAACCAGCATTGCCCATATGCAAAAATTTGTTGATCGCTTTCGTGCTCAGGCCACTAAAGCCAAGCAGGCCCAAAGCCGATTAAAAGCCTTGGCCAGGCTTGAAGCTATTGCACCCGCCCATATTGACTCACCCTTTTCTTTCGCGTTTACCGCTCCCGATAAAAATCCTAGACAGTTGATACAAGCCGAAAAGCTTAATCTTGGCTATGATGACATTACCGTGATTAAGGATATTCATTTTCGCTTAGAGGCTGGCGCAAGAATTGGCTTATTAGGTGCTAATGGCGCTGGCAAATCGACCTTAGTAAAAGCCTTAGCTGGCAGCTTAATTCCACAAAGCGGTGGTATTGAACGCGCCAAAGAATTAAATATTGGCTATTTTGCTCAGCATCAACTTGAGCAATTACGCAATGATGACACCCCACTCTCGCATTTAAGTCGCTTGCACCCCGAAGCCTCTGAATCGGACTTGCGGAATTTCTTGGGCGGCTTTGGTTTTGCCAACAGCATGGCGTTATCGTTAGTTAAACCCATGTCAGGCGGCGAAAAAGCTCGTCTTGTGCTAGCAACCTTGGTGCGTCAAAAGCCTAATCTATTATTACTTGATGAACCCACAAACCATCTTGATTTAAATATGCGCCATGCGCTTAATATTGCACTGCAAAGTTTTGAGGGCGCACTCTTAGTTGTTTCGCATGATCGCCACCTATTGCAAACCGTCACCGATGAGTTGTGGTTAGTAGCAGACGGCAAGCTTAAGCCTTATGAAGAAGACCTCGATGCCTATGCTCGATGGTTACTCAAAAGCCGAGCAAGCACGACACTTCGATCGGATGCACAAAGCAGTGGTGAAGACTCAGACACAGTCAGTCTTTCGGCAGAGCAACGTCGCCAACGAAAACGCGATGAAGCTGAGCTACGTAAACAGCTACGACCAATGACGTTGCGAACCCAAGCTATTGAGAAACGAATAGATCAGCTAGAGAGTGCCGCCAAAAAGCGCGAAGCGGATTTAAGTGATAGCGATATCTATGAAGAAGCACAAAAAGACAACTTGAAAAAACTGCTTTACCAGCAAGGTCTTGAAGCGACAGAGCTTGATGAGCTTGAAAGCGAATGGATGGATTTAAACGAACAACTTGAGCAAGCGCAGCAAAACTTATAATTATTGATTAAGTAAAAAGGATAATAATCATGACTGACTTTACACGCATTTCTTGCCAGCAAGCCAATGAGCTTTGCGCACTTGAAGCCACCCAAATTATCGATGTTCGCGATGCTGCAGCCTATAATGAAGGGCATATAAAAGGTGCAGTCCATATAGACAATGCCAGTTTAACGGCCTATGTTGAACAAGCCGATCGGGACACTGCGTTAGTGATTTATTGCTATCACGGTAACGCAAGCCAGCAAGCAAGCCAGTTTTTTATTCAACAAGATTTCACCGCCGTATACTCTGTGAATGGCGGCTTTGAACAATGGCGCATCGAACTTCCTGAAGATTTAGCCACCTGAACTTATAACTAAAAATTCTGTTTATGTGCAGCTAACGCAACGTATTTTTTCTTCAGCTTTCTCTTCAGCTTTCTTTTCAGCTTTCTCTACTACTTTTCCACTACTATCATTTACTAGTCTGCGCCGCACCATCCACCCATCGTGATGCTAATATCGCGGTGGTAAAGCCAATAAGAATGGCTGTCATTGCAACAATCTCATGCCAAGCTGCGGAGGATTGGACCACTTCTGTAATGGTATCTTCTGATACGCTACCGCCCGAAAATAAAAACTGCACACAAAAGATAAAATACATAAGCAAAATATAGCAGTACCAAATATAGCTGCGTTTTTTACCTGCCACCAAGCCTTTAATAATCAGTAAAAGCCCTGAAGAAATTAATAGCCACAATACTAATTTAGGCATAATCTCGCTGGGTCCAAAAAACCAGCAGCCATAAAACATAATCGCTAAAAGCGTAAAATAACTGAGTACTGTGACCCTATGGGCCCAGCGATATTTTTGTGTAATTGAACCTGGAATTATTGTCATGCTTTACCTATTTTATTAATGGCTATCTTAATTATTCGTTATCTTAATTATTAATGGTCTTAATTGCTTTGTCAGAATATTCGTGCTTTGACACATATACGTTAAACAACCTCTAACGCTTTTGCTATTGTGGCAACTCGCTCACCCAATGCTTTGCAAAGAGTTATTTCATCATCACTAATAGCAGCCGTGCCGTCGGCGCCAGCAACATGTGAGGCACCATAAGGCGTGCCTCCGGTTTGAGTCTGATGCAGCGCGGCGTGACTATAGGGAATGCCAACCGCAACCATGCCATGATGCATTAACGGTAACAGCATGGTTAGCAGGGTTGATTCATTACCGCCGTGCATGCTCGAAGTAGACGTAAATACCGCTGCCGGCTTATCGATTAAATCACCGTTTAGCCACAAGCTACTCGTAGAATCGATAAAATATTTAAGCGGTGCAGCCATATTACCGAAACGTGTAGGGCTACCGAGAATCAAGCCGCTGCAATCACGTAAATCTTCTTCTGTGCAGTAAAGCGGTCCAGCATCGGGTATCTCAGCTTGAGCTTGCTCACCAATATTGTTACTTACCGGCGGCACCGTTCTAACTAACGCTCGCTGACCACTCACTTGATTAACACCAGCAGCAATATGCTCAGCCATTTGAGCAGTAGCGCCGTTGCGGCTGTAATAAAGCACTAAAATGGTCTTATCGCTCATACGGGTCAATCTCTTTACTGCGTCGGTTGGTGAATTTATTTTATAAGTGCCAGCGCATTTTCGGGCGGCCTTCCTAATACAGCTTTACTGCCCTTGACTACAATGGGCCGCTCTATCAGCTTAGGAAGCTGACACATCATTTTAATTAAGTAAGCATCAGTTAAGGTTTTATCGGCCAAGCCCTGCTCTTTATAATCACCCTCACCTTTTCGAAGCAACTCTCTAGGACTTATCGCTAGCTTAGCCAATACCGCTTTTAATTGTACCGGCTTGAGTGGCGTATCCAAATATAAGATAACCTCTGGATCAATACCCTGCTCTTTCAATAATGCGAGTGTTTGTCTCGATTTAGAACAGCGGGGATTGTGGTAAATACTAAAATCACTCATTAAGATAATCCTGCATACTGAATAATGACAATATACCCACGAAGCTTTGCAGGTAGTTCGCGCAGCAGTATACAATAAATTGGCCAGCACAGATAAATCATCAAGCATCATAAAGGTCGCACTATGTCAGTTAGTCAACGCTCCGTTAAAATATTGTTTTTTCCGCTTTTATTGCTCTTGGGTAGTTGCGGGCTTGCTGACAAAAACGCGAACGAAATGCCTGAATTTTCAATGGATAACTATAAAGGTAAGTGGTTTGTCCTTAATTATTGGGCCGAATGGTGTGCGCCATGTATAAAGGAAATACCTGAGCTTAATGCACTAGACAGCGACTATAGTGCTGACTTAGATGTGGTTGCTGTTAATTTCGATCATATTGAAGGCCAAGCATTAACTGACTTAGCAGCGAGAATGAAAATTTCATTTGATGTGCTAGAAAAAGACCCTGCCGATATATTGCGTTTATCGCGCCCCGCCTCACTTCCGACTACTTATATATTTGGCCGTGATGGAAAGTTGCATGCCAAATTGGTAGGCCCTCAAACCATTGAAACCATTCTTAAGCAGACAGATATCCAATAAAGTCAGTTATTGAGAATGTGAACTACGTCGAAAAAATTTACATTCAAAGTTAACCAGACCTAAGACTATATTTAGAAAGCCCTCACATCTTATTGATTCTATTACTTATAATCGTTTCCGGCTTAGATTTCGCTAGTAAGATGTAGTAAGGCTATCTAGATTAAAGTGATGAGAGCAGGATAAGATAAAGCAGGCTAATATATAGCCTAACGCTTTTATTAAGGCTGTCAGCTCTTTTATTAAGTGGTGAGCTTACTGAATAGACGAGCTAAATAGCTTTTGCTATGAGTCATTCAATGCAAAGTATCCACCTAATCTAGAAGTAAGTCATACGGTTTGCTAATAAATATGAGCCTTATAAACAGTCTTAATGTTTGAATAAAAAGCAGTTAACGAGAAAAGTACATGACTAAGAAAACGATAAAAATTAGGCAGACAGACGCCCCTTTTTTACAGCCCATACAATCTAATCGTTATCTAGAAATTAATGATGATTGGTTTTTCTTTACACGAGAAAAAGATCTTCTTGGCCCCTACCGCTCTCATCTTATTGCTGAGCATGCGGTTATGGTCTATATCGATAAAATGGTCCGAATTAATAATCATGCACATTCTCCCGGCGCAGACATGCCAAAAGCTTTTGCTGCTGACCATGAAAAAAACGACGCCACTACTAAAAAAAGTAATATCCTCTTCTTTAAGCATCCCAATTGGAATATATAGGGATTAGACACACCTCCAAGCAACATACACTAGCGGTTATAAGTTATACTGGACCACTGGCCTGATTTTTTTGATGGCGTTAATAGCTACCAAAAACTGGGAATAATTCTCGCCGCCCGATAAATGATAAAAGCTGCGCTAAGCTTATTTAGGCTTATCTATCAGTAGGATATTACTTACAACGTGATTAAAAAAACGCCCTCAAAGGCCGACTTAAGAAATGAACTCGATAAACAGATGGATGAGTTTCTTAACAAAGGCAAGAATGTTGCCGAGATACCCAGAGGGGTAAGCAGTCGTGATGGCGCAGACAAGCCACTGCGGGCAGATACATGGCAGATGGACAGCAGCAAAGGTAACTGGACCTACTTACCTGACGTGGTTGACTCGCTTGAAAAGCGACGACAATCAAAGACACTTAAGCCAGATACCAAAAAGATTAAAAGACCTAAAAAAGTCCTTATATACGATGATTTTGGAGAGCCATTGCGTTGGGTATGGGTCGACGAATAAAACCCTTAATGCTAATGCTTAGCAATTAAATCATTCCCCGCCAAAGCCCATTCATCAAATGAAAGTGCTTATTCAAGCCTTTTAATAAAACCTCGGCCTATACCCGCCGCTATGATGTGTGACTAATCTCATAGCATGGCGAATAAGCATCTGCATTAATCTTCATTCTTCCCTGCTTCGCAAATGAGACCAGCAAATCATCTATCGATGCCATTAGAGCTGCATCACCGTTTATTTTATAGTTGCCATGCTCGGCTATGGCCTGCAAGCCTTCGGCTTTAACATTGCCAGCAACAAGACCCGAAAACATTGCGCGTAAATTAACAGCCATATCAAAGGCCGATTGATCATGATTAAGATTCAGTGCTGCCATATTTTTATGGTTAGGAATAAAGGGCTGCTGAAATTCATTGGGAATGCTGAGCGTCCAATTAAAGAAAAAAGCATCTTTATTTTCTCTTCGCTGCACTCTTACTCTATCCATACCATTCGCTAAACTTCGAGCAACTTGCGTAGGATCATCAATAATAATTTGATACTTACTTTGCGCATCGGGCCCTAAAGTTAAGCCAATAAATGCATCTATAGCATCAAAATAGCTCGCCGATTCTGCCGGTGCAGTAAAAATTAATGGGATATGATAACTGGCATTGTCGGGATGCAACATAACACCTAATAAATAAAAAATTTCTTCTGCTGTGCCCACGCCACCCGGAAATACAATAATGCCATGACCCGTTCTAACAAAAGCTTCAAGTCGCTTTTCGATATCTGGCATTATGATTAATTCGTTGACAATAGGGTTAGGCGACTCTGCGGCAATAATACTGGGCTCTGAAATGCCAAGGTATCGACCTTGAGTATAGCGTTGCTTACTGTGTGAAATGGCCGCGCCTTTCATCGGCCCCTTCATCGCGCCAGGACCGCAGCCTGTGCAAATATTTAAATAACGTAAACCTAGCTGATAGCCGACCGACTTAGTGTAGTCATATTCATGACGACCAATCGAATGACCGCCCCAACAGACAATTAAATCCGGATCTTTATTCGCATGTAAGGCATTAGCATGGCGCAATATATTAAAGACGGCATCGGTAGTGCCACGCGATGTACTTAGGTCGTAAGTGTTATTGGTAAAGAGTTCACCATGAATAAACACAATATCTCGAAGCACCGAAAACAAATGCTCTTTAATGCCTTTAATCATTTCACCATCAACAAAAGCATGTCCAGGTGCATCCGTTAACTCTAGCTTGATACCTCGTTCGCGTTGGATAATTTGAATATCAAAGGTCTTATATTGATCGAGGACTTTATTCGTATCATCTTCGCTGCTACCGCTATTGAGTACCGCTAAGGCACACTGGCGGAACATACTATAAAGTTTGGTTTGGCTCGCGTCATAGAGCTGCTCTATTTCGCGACGAGAAAGAATTTGCATACTGCTGCCAGGGCTTACAGACGCACTGACACGATCAGATTGGGGAGTATTCATAAATGCTTAGCCTCTACCGTCCTGGCCTTAAAGTAAGCCTAAGAGGTTCAAGTTATCCACTAGGGATACTAAGCATAGTCAAAAAGCGCACTTCTAGCACGAAAAACTTGGTAAAAGCTTATGGCATACCGTCTTCATGATCGGCGCCTTCAATAACCGGAATAGCTAAGTCTTCTTTGCTTAAATTTAATGCTAATAGCATATTTGCCGCTACAAATATTGATGAGTAGGTACCAATAAAGACACCGACAATAAGCGCAGTAGCAAAGCCATGGATGATTTCACCACCAAATACAAAGAGTGAAGAAAGCACTAACAACGTCGTAATCGAAGTCATCAATGTGCGACCTAGGGTCTGCGTTAGTGAGCGGTTAATAATGTCTTCTGGCTGGCCTTTTCTAACAATACGAAAGTTTTCTCGTATGCGGTCGGATACAACAATCGTATCATTTAAGGAATAACCGATAACCGCCAGTATTGCTGCCAATACAGTTAAATCAAAATCTAAGCGAAGCAATGAGAAGAAACCGAGCACAATAATAACGTCATGCGCTAGCGCTACAACTGCGCCAATAGAGAACTTGAATTGAAAGCGAAAAGTAACATAAATCATGACACTGATTAATGCTGCTAACAGACCTAAACCGCCCTGCTCTCGTAACTCTTCGCCCACTTGCGGGCCAACATATTCAATACGATGCAAGTCGATATCGCCTTCATGACCTTGCTTTAAAACAGCAAGCAACTCATCACCTAGCTGGCTATTGTTGCTTTGCGGCAAACGCACTAACACGTCTTGATCTGAGCCAAAGTTAATCACTAAAGCATTGTTATAGCCCGCTGTATCTAAGGCCGATCGAATACTGCCAAGATCAGCGGTTTTATCATAGGCCACTTCAACCAATGTGCCACCAGTAAAATCTAGCCCTAGCTTAAGACCGTTAGTAGACAGTGATGCAATTGAAATAACCAGCAATATCGCCGAGGCTATTTGGGCTATTTTTCTATAGCCCATAAAATTTAATGTGTTATCTAACGCCATTTCTTTGTCGCCTTTCAGTCAACTTATATAGTCCACAGACTATCTTTAAATAGATAAACTCAGATGCTTAATCTAATCGTTAATTAAGCTCTGGCTTTAAAAAAATACTAAATCATTAATTTTTTAACGTTACGACCGCCATAGAATAAATTAACCAATGCACGCGTACCCATAATGGCGGTAAACATAGAGGTTAAAATACCTATCGATAAGGTAATCGCGAAACCTTTGATAGGCCCTGTACCCACAGCATAAAGAATGACTGCAGCAATTAAGGTCGTTACATTGGCATCTAATATCGTCAAAAAGGCCCGATCAAAACCGGTGTTAATCGCCATTTGAGGCGATAGACCGTTCTTAAGCTCTTCGCGTATACGAGAGAATATTAATACGTTAGCATCAACCGCCATACCAACAGTTAACACAATACCGGCAATGCCTGGCAGCGTTAAGGTGGCTGATAACATAGACATAACAGCAATAATTAATAGAAGGTTCATGGAGAGCGCTAGGTTGGCAGCTATGCCGAAGACTTTATAAAAGACAATCATAAAGACAACAACAAACGACAAGCCTATAACGACAGACTTAATGCCCAAGGCAATGTTTTCAGCGCCTAACGACGGCCCTATGGTTCGCTCTTCTACAAATTCCATTGGCGCAGCAAGTGCACCGGCGCGTAATAACAAGGCAAGCTCTGAAGCTTCGGCTGCGCTATCAAGGCCTGTAATTCTAAAGCTAGCACCCAAAGGTGATTGAATAGTCGCAAGGTTAATAACGCGACGCTGGTCATAACGTTCATAAACCGGTTCTAAATCACCATTTTCATTAATCGCATTACCAACTTTACGTGTTTTACGCTCAATAAATAACACACCCATTTTGCGCTTAACAGCATGACGAGTAACACGGTGCATCATCTTACCGCCATCGGCATCAAGATCGATGCTGACTTGTGGTTGCGAATTCTCATCAAAGGCAGAGCGCGCACCTGATACACTTTCACCGGTAACAATAATATCGCGCTCTAACTGCACAGTTCTATCTTCGTAGGCAAACTGCTCACGGTTAAAGCTAGCCGCATCCATACTGGCCTCTAAGCGAAACTCTAGATTAGCGGTTTTACCTAATATACGTTTAGCGGTTGCAGTATCTTGAACACCTGGCAACTCAACAACCACACGGTTGCGACCCTGACGCTGAACCAGTGGCTCAGAAACACCTAATTCGTTGACTCGGTTTCTAATCGTAATTAAGTTTTGCGCAACGGCTTCATTTTCTAAGTTGAGAATGGCTTGCTCGCCAAGCTCTAGTTCTAAAATATAAATATCGCCATCAACTGATTTTCTACGACTCATTTCTGGCATTTCTTTAAAAGCCAATGATGAGGCGCTATCGCGTAATTCTTCTGTTTTAAAACGGCCTGTCACTACACCATCATTCAGCTGAATGGTGCCACGAATTCTGTCTTTTCTTAACAGCGTTTTATAATTAGAAACACTTGAACGTAGACGAATATCGATGGCGGCTGCCGTATCGACTTCCATTAAAAAATGCACGCCGCCGCTTAAGTCTAAGCCTAGCTTTAAAGGACCGGCACCAAATGAGCGTAACCAATCTGGTGTGGTTGGGGCAAGGTTTAAGGCAACAACGTAATTCTCTTGCCCTAGCGCATCTTGAATAACGCGCTTTGCCATTAACTGCTGGTCACGCTCACTGAGACGAACCATAAGTTTATTATCGATAACACTACTACTGATAACAGCAATATCACTCTCAGCTAAAGCCTTAGCCACTGAGCTCAGCTCATTATCGCCCAGTATAAGCGTACTGCTTTCACCGGATACCTGAACCGCAGGATCGGGCTCATATAAATTAGGCAGAGAATAAATAACGCCTATCGCTAATGCAGCAATAAGGATAAGGTATTTCCAAACAGAATATTGATTCATAATTTCTTTTTTGTCGCACTGTTAGTAGTAAATGGTTAATCGCTAATTAAAATCTATCTTTCATTTATTAAATTGCTGACTTTATCTCGTGGCATATTCTCGACGGATATTCTCGTCGCACAAAACCGCCACCTAGCCTAATAAAGCTGTTCGTTTAGTAAGCTGTATAGATATAAGGCCTAATCCTGTTCTTTAAAGGTCTTCGTATCTTTTTATAGGCTAATGAGCTAATAAAGCCGTTAGCCGATATACAGCCATTAGCCGATATACAGCCATTAAGCTTAGCCCAAATTCACCCGAACATTACGGAACATTCGCATCCAAGCACTATCTTCACCCCAAGTATCAGGGGCCCATGAGTGCTGAGCCGTTCTAAAGGTTCTTTCTGGATGCGGCATCATAATGGTGACTCGACCATCGTCACTGCTAACACCGGCCAATCCCGCTGGCGAGCCATTAGGATTCAGTGGATAACGCTGGGTAGGCGCTCCACTATGATCGATATAGTTTAGCGCCACATTATTGGCTGACTGCAATGCAGCAAGATCGGCGGCCGTTAACTCGGCACGACCTTCGCCGTGAGAAACGACTATGGGCAATTGCGAGCCGGCCATACCGCTTAAAAATACCGACGCAGTTGGCTGAACTTCAACCATCACTAAGCGAGCTTCAAACTGTTCAGATTCATTGCGAACAAAACGCGGCCAATGATCGCTACCAGGAATAAGCTCCTTCAAGTTAGAGAGCATTTGGCAGCCGTTGCAGACACCTAATGAGAAAGAATCTTTACGGTTGAAGAACGCAGCAAACTGATCTTGAGCAATGCTATTAAATAAAATAGTTTTAGCCCAACCTTCGCCAGCGCCAAGTACATCACCATAAGAGAATCCGCCACAGGCTGCTAAACCAGCAAAGCTATCGAGCTTAGCACGGCCAGCAAGAATATCGCTCATATGAATATCATGCGCTTCAAAGCCGGCACGATCAAAGGCCGCAGCCATTTCATATTGACCATTAACACCTTGCTCGCGAAGTACTGCGATACGCGGACGACTTCCGGTATTAATAAATGGCGCGCTAATATCTTCATGCGTATCAAAGCTGACTTTAGCAAATAAGCCTTTATCGCTGCCATCACGAAGCGCGTCAAATTCAGACTGCGCACACTCGGCGTTATCGCGACGCGACTGAATAGCAAAACTGGTCTCATGCCAAATAGCATGGAGCGCCGATAAAGGTCTGTCTAACAATAAATCACTATCGCTATTAATTCGCACCTGGCTTTCTGTGTTAGTGCAGCCTAAAACGGATACTGATGAGACACCCTGCGCTTGATAAGCCTCCATAACTGCTTCAAGATCAGCTTCTTTAACCTGTAATACAGCACCTAGCTCTTCGTTAAATGCCCAGTCGAGAACCGTAGAACCTTCAAAATATAAATCAATGCCGACTTTTCCAGCAAAAGCCATTTCTAATGCAGAAACTAATAAACCGCCATCAGAACGATCGTGATAGGCGAGAATTTTTTCTTCTTGCAGTAGCAATTGTGTAGCCGCAAAGAAACCCGCTAAAGCATCGGCAGAATCTGCATCGACTACCTCACTGCCTAACTGATTATAGACTTGCGCTAATGCGCTTCCGCCTAAACGTTGCTTGCCTGAAGAAATATCGACCAGTAATAAAACCGTGGGCTCTATTATATTTTGCAGCTGCGGTGTAACGCTTTTTCTGACGTCAGTAATTCGCGCCGCTGCCGTAACAATTAACGATAACGGAGAGGTAACTTCTTTATCCGTATCGCCATCACGCCAGCGCGTACTCATTGACATAGAATCCTTACCAACAGGAATCGCAATACCCAATGCCGGACAAAGCTCCATGCCAACGGCTTTAACGGCTTCATAAAGTCGAGCATCTTCGCCTTCACAGCCTGCAGCAGCCATCCAGTTTGCCGATAGCTTTAATTCGCTAATAGCATCAATCGGTGCGCAGGCAATATTGGTAATACATTCGGCTACCGCCATACGGGCTGAGGCCGCTGCATCTAACAATGCTATTGGGGTTCGTTCACCAATGGCTAATGCTTCACCGGTATAACCGGTATAGGAATTCAAGGTTATCGCGCAATCGGCTACCGGCACCTGCCAAGGCCCTACCATTTGATCACGGTAAACCATACCGCCAACACTTCTATCACCAATCGTAATTAAGAAACTCTTACTAGCAACCGTAGGTAAACGAAGAACGCGTTCGAGCGCGTCTTCTAATTCAACACCGCTAAAATCGAGAGCCTGCTTAGGCGCTGCAATACTGCTGACATCTCTGTGCATTTTGGGCGGCTTGCCGAATAGCACCGACATGGGTAAATCTACCGGCTTGTTATCAAAGTGACTATCAGCAAGTGATAAATGGTCATCAGCAACGGCATTGCCGACAACGGCATAAGGTGCGCGCTCGCGTACACAAATCGCATCAAAAGTGGCTAAGTCTTCTGGGTTTACCGCTATAACATATCGCTCTTGCGACTCATTACACCAAATAGCTAAAGGTGACATACCTTTTTCATCACAGGGTACATCGCGTAAAGAAAAAGCACCGCCAACGCCACCGTCTTTCACTAACTCAGGCAAAGCGTTAGATAAACCGCCTGCGCCAACATCATGAATAAACGCAATAGGGTTTTGCTCGCCAAGCTGCCAGCAGCGGTCAATCACTTCTTGGCAGCGATGTTCCATTTCTGGATTTTCACGTTGCACAGAAGCAAAATCAAGTGATTCACTGCTCTGCCCTGACGCCATAGAGGAAGCCGCGCCGCCGCCTAAGCCGATAAGCATGGCTGGGCCGCCTAATACAATTAAGCAGGCGCCTGCAGAGATATCTTGTTTAAGCACATGTTCGTTGCGAACGTTACCAATACCACCAGCAAGCATAATAGGCTTATGATAGCCGCGCACTTCTGTGCCACTGCTGCATGAAACCAATTGCTCGTAGGTACGAAAATAACCATTAAGGTTAGGACGACCAAATTCATTATTAAATGCTGCGCCACCTAACGGGCCTTCAGTCATAATATCTAAGGCGGTGACTATGCGACCCGGCTTGCCGTAGGCCACTTCCCAAGGTCGCTCGAAACCAGGAATGTTCAGGTTCGAAACACTAAAGCCAGTTAAGCCGGCTTTTGGTTTGGCGCCAGCACCGGTAGCGCCTTCATCGCGAATCTCACCACCTGAACCTGTAGATGCACCAGGGAACGGCGCAATAGCAGTTGGATGATTATGCGTCTCAACTTTTAATAGGTAATGCACGGGCTCTTCAATAAAGCCGTACTGTTGTGAATCTGCAGCAGGGAAAAAGCGCTCAGCTATATTGCCTTCGAGTACGGCGGCATTATCTGAATACGCACTTAACACCCCTTTGCCATCAGTAGATTTATAGGTGTTTTTAATCATCCCAAATAATGATTCAGGTTGGTCAACACCGTCAATCGTCCAGCTAGCATTAAATATTTTATGACGGCAATGTTCTGAGTTGGCTTGAGCAAACATCATCAGCTCAACGTCAGTCGGGTTTCGTTGCAAGCCAAGAAAGCTTTCTAACAAATAGTCAATCTCATCATCAGCTAAAGCTAGACCTAAGCTGCTGTTCGCTAAAACCAATGCAGCTTTGCCATCGGCTAAATATCGATGGTTTGTAGTGGTAAAGGTTCGGTCTGTTCAAACAGTTGAACCAACTGAGCTTGCTCAGTAAATACCGTCTCAACCATTCGATCACAAAGTAATGGCTTAATTAATTCAAACAATGCTGCGCTATCGGCTTCGGCACCCGACAGGCACAGTTTGTAACTAACAGCTCGTTCAATACGGCCTACCATCGATAAGCCGCAATTACGCGCAATATCTGTCGCCTTACTGGACCAAGGAGAAATAGTGCCTAGGCGTGGTGACACTATCCACTCTGTCGCCTTTAGGCTATCACCTACGGTATTCGCCACGTCGTCTTCAGCTGGACCGTAAACAAGTAATTGCTTTAAAACTTGCAGATCGGCAGCCTCTAAACTTGACTGCAATTCAACCACATGGAGATAGTCTGCTTGAATGCTGATTAACTCAACGGACGAAAAAGCAGACGCACTCAACATCGAGCAAAGTTGCTCACGGAGCTTGGCTAATCTAAAGGCGGAAAGTGCCGGTGGGCCGGCTAAAATTTCGAGCGTAGACAGAACAGAACCTCAAATATCGTAGTTGTTTTTATAATGGTTAATTTCAAGGCCGGTATTTTATTCGCATTCGCTTCAAGGTGAAACAATGACTTGTCGCTGAAGGCGATAATTTGCCCCTTTATTGCAGCTTTACGGGTGTGAAAAATCACACTTTTAATGGTTTGTCGATGAAATCAAAAATATCAGTAAATTCAGCGAGATACCGCAAGCTAAGATGGATAGATGAGATCTGTATCATAACGTCATACAATCGACAAGCTAGCGCGTCTTCGTCACCTAAACTACTATTGCGGCGTTTAACGTATTGACGCCATATAACCGTCAGTTAACACCAGGCCACGTAAATCATTTTTAAACTGTCTAGCTCGGAGCTGATATTTGCTAAACCATACAGGTGATAAAATTTTCCGCCGCCGTCTTAGTTCGCTAAGACGTGTTCGCGTGACAATTATTCTTGCCAGCTGTGCCTTTGTATTACTTGCGTCGGTAGCAGCCTATCAATATAGCCCGTTTTTTGTCGACAGCTCCGCTCAGAATTCACAAAGTAATAGTAAAAATAAATATTTAAAAGTGCTTACCAGAATTAGCCCCAACACTTACTATGAAAGTGATGAAGGCCCCAGTGGTTTCGAGTATGCCTTGTTAGATCGCTTTGCTAAGTCATTAGGTAAAGAACTGAAAATTACCACCACCGATTCTCTTAGTGATTTGTTTCACCGCTTAGAGCGCAAAGAGGCGCATTTAGCCTCGGCAGGTCTTAGCGCAACCAAAGAACATCGTCGTCGCTTTACTTACACAGAGCCCTACCTGCAAAGCCAGCCGTATGTAGTTTATCGTGTAGGGAATAAGAGGCCCCGCAGTGCAGCCGATTTAATAGGCAAAGATATTGTTGTTGTTGCCGACAGTACACACTCTGCAATTCTTGAAAATATGCGTCATATTCATCCGAGTATTCAATGGCGAGAGCTTAACAATGTTGACTATATTGATGTGTTAGGCCGAATTGAAAATAGCGAAGTGGATTACACTATTTTAGATTCGACCGATCTATTATTGCATCAAGGTTTTTTTCCACGAGTAAAAAAATCTTTAAAAATCGGTGGCGTATCATCATTCGCTTGGGCACTACCAAAATCATCAGAAGGTTCTTATTTGCATCGAGCTGCGAACAAATTCATTCAGCAAATAAAAGCTGATGGCACGCTAGCTAGACTCGAAGAACAATACTATGGACAGGCTGCCCATATTAACCAGGTTGCCGCCAATGAATTCGATAAAAACATTGATCAGCAACTGCCACTTTACCTAGACAACATTAAGGCAGCCGCTAATTTACATAAAATGGACTGGCGTTTATTAGCAGCTATTAGTTATCAAGAATCTGCTTGGAATCCATTAGCAAAATCTCGAACGGGCGTGCGAGGCATGATGATGCTAACGCTGCCGACAGCGAAAGAAGTGGGCGTAACCGATAGGTTGGATCCGGATCAAAGTTTACGTGGCGGCGCCTATTACCTTAATAACCTAAAAAGTCGCTTACCAAAAAAAATCGTTGAACCCGATCGCACTTGGTTTGCATTAGCTGCTTATAATGTTGGCTTTGGTCATCTAGAAGATGCGCGTGTGATTACCCAAAAACGCGGCGGCGATCCGAGCAGTTGGTATGACGTTAAACAAAGCCTTCCGCTACTGACACAAAAAAAATGGTATTCAAAAACGCGTTACGGTTATGCGCGTGGCTATGAGCCTGTCCAGTATGTGCAGCATATTCGTCATTACCAAAATGTCCTTGAATGGCATGATATTGCGCGTAATTGGCAGCGTAATGATGATTCAGGTAATAGCTTTGAGGTCATAGCGCTTGATGACAAACAAGATCTTGCAGAGATAGATGCAGAAGTCACAACTATGTCTAGCAATGACAATAAAAAGACAGAAACGCTAATCCCGCTTCTTTAACTATGCTAAAAAAAACACAAAGCAAACGTAAAGATACTAGCCTCGTCTACGTTTAAAAAACTGTTTTAACTTATCACTAGATTCACTTGCCATTATACCGCCCCGCCATTCGATACGATGATTAAAAAAGGTTTGATCAAGCAACGCCAACTGCGATTCAACTGCGCCAGCACGCGGCTCGTGAGCAGCAAATACTAGACGTTTAATGCGCGCATGAATCATGGCACCTAAACACATAGTGCATGGCTCTAAAGTGACATAAAGCGTGCATTCAGGCAGACGGTAGTTACCTAACGCTTTACCCGCAGCTCTCAAAACATTAATCTCTGCATGCGCACTCGCATCATGATCGCCAATAGGTCGATTAAAACCACTGGCAATCACCTGCCCTTGATAAACGACTAGCGCGCCAACAGGAACTTCATCTTGTTCCGCCGCAGTGTCTGCCAACAATAAAGCTTGAGCCATAAAGCCTTTATCG
>Ga0129327_10000779_pt1 | contig 19029 bp, 19 predicted proteins | sample CPBDNA_6_FD_111799 | JGI IMG/M metagenome (GOLD analysis project Ga0129327, IMG submission 111799) | Freshwater to marine salinity gradient microbial communities from Chesapeake Bay, USA - CPBay_Spr_31_0.8_DNA | ecosystem: Environmental > Aquatic > Marine > Coastal | place: USA: Chesapeake Bay... | reverse complement strand
TTACCAGGAATTTTGGGGTAAAAGTAGAAAAACAATTTGCCACTGTGAGAATAGTTTGCCACTGTGAGAATAGATAGAAAATTAGAGTTAAAGAAGCTCATATTCTAGTACTGACCCACTCTAAAGATTGTGTGGATACGGAAAAAGGCCTAGCCATAAGTCCGCATTAGCATAGAAAATTTTCTGGAATTCTCTCCTTACTTGAGAGAACTTTATTATAGTGTAACGTCCATCATAAGTTTTGTATGAAAGATAACCTTGGAGGCTAAGATGTCTGTTTTTTCAGGTAAGTGTCTGTGTGGTAATGTTAGCTATCAGTGCCACTCTGAACCCAAAGCCATATTCAACTGCCATTGTGAAGATTGTCGCCGTGCCACCGGCTCAGTATTTGGCACAAACCTTTTTGTTCCAGAAACCAAAGTTGAGATTAGTGGCAAGGTTTCCTCCTACTCTCATATTTCTGACAGCGGCAGCACTATGACAAAAAGATTTTGCCCCAACTGTGGGTCCTTACTATTCGGTAGTAATAGTGCCAAACCTAATGTGGTATCGATAAGGGCGGGCACTGTAGACCAGCTCGCTTTGATAAAGCCACAGATTAACTTGTTTATGGACAAGAAGGTTCCGTCGACAAGTATCGACGAAAATCTTAAGCAAGCATCTAGAATGCCGTAAAGACACGAAACAGCAATCTTTTTGCCGGGACAGAATATATTAGACCACAGATCTTCATGATCATAAGTCCACCCAGATTGGGGCTACCCCAACCATTTTAAAAAATATTCCTAGCCCATCCAATTCTATCTCAAGCGTGCGGTCATTCACCAAAGGGTGGACATATAGCTTTAGACATTTTTTTAAATCACTGTCGATAAAAAGCTGAACGCCTTGGTTAACACCATTGATCATCGCCAGGGGTGTTACAGCACCAGGACGAACACCCAGGTTTTCCAATAGCCTATCGGCAGAACCAAAAGATAAGCGGCCAGTTCCCAAAAGAGTAGATAGGGATTTGAGATCAATTTTCCTGTCTTGCTCAGCAACCAAGAGAATGTTTTGTTTTTTGTGGTCACGCAGATAAAGGTTTTTTATATGCCCACCCCCTTGCTCAGATGACAGGAAAAGAGATTGAACCTTTTTTGAGTCTTCTACTGTCATCAGAGCAACGTGATCAAAGCACCGATATGAGATATCCCATGTTTTCAGTTGCTCCATAATCATATCAGACGAAACGGGTAAACTGTCTTGATATTCTGACGTAGCATTAATCATAGTATCTTGGCTTTGTTTTTGCACTTTTCTTTTTCCATTTACACATAACTGGCCAAACACCCACAAAGCTGGCGGTTCTCAAAGGATTGGCGAAGGAGACCCTTGGTAGAGCCATAAGTAATAATTTTATACCTACCAGCTAATATCAACACAGCCTTAAATTTTAAGATGTTATTCATTAATTATTCTCCGTTAGCTACACTCCAATGCAAAGATGATTCTGGAGAAAAAAGGGATGCCATGGTTGCTGTTTTTGATTTGCAAAATATACCTGCGAATTATCTTGAGGATCCTTATGGTGTCCTAGCAGAGCTGCGCGAGAAGTCACCTGTCCACAAAAACCCAGATGGGACATTTGTTCTGACGGCTTATAACGACATCGTCCAAACATATCGGGACCCACTGATTTGGTCATCTGACAAAAAGGCTGCATTCAGACCAAAGTTTGGGGATACTCCCCTTTTCGAGCATCACACAAGCAGCGTCGTGTTCATTGATCCACCAGATCACACGCGTATTCGTCAATTGTTTCAATCTGCTTTCACCCGCAAGGCATTGGCTGCCTTTGTGCCACGCATAACTAACTTGGTGGATGAGTACCTAGATCGCCTGGAAGATCAGGGTCAGATGGAAGTAGTGGAAGAGTTTTCTTTCCGCCTTCCAATTGAGGTGGTTTGTGATCTTTTGGGCGTTCCACGTCAAGATCGTGAATTGATCCGGGGGTGGGCAAACGCAATTCTTACAGCGTTAGAGCCAACATTAACCCAAATACAGTTTGATGATGGGAACCAGGCGGTTACAGATTTTAAGCAATATTTGCGCGACCTTATTACCCATCGTCGGGCCCACCCTGAAGGCGCGAGGGACACTGAGGTTTTAACAGTTTTGGCAGATGCTGAAGCCGATGGTGCACGCCTTACGGAGATTGAATTGCTGCATCAATGCATTTTCATGCTCAACGCGGGGCACGAAACATCAACAAATATGATTTCACATGGCATTCATGAGATGCTTCGCAACCCAAATCAAATAAGTCTTCTTTCCAAAGATCCAGATCTCATTGAGCCGATGGTAGAAGAGGTACTTCGCTATCAAGCGCCAATCCAGATCAATAACCGCAGGGCAACCTCAGATCAGATATTGTCAGGGATTGTGATACCAGCAGATACAACTGTGCATATGATGATTAATGCCGCCAATCGTGACCCAGCCCAGTTCCAAGAACCAGACCGTTTTGATATCACACGTCGCCCAAACCGACATTTGTCTTTCGGGTTGGGCGTCCATATTTGTGCTGGCAATGCTTTGGCCCGCGTCGAGGCGCAAATCGCGTTTCAGAGATTATTTCACCGATTCCCAAAACTTGCCTTAACCAGTTCCGCAGTCATTGCGCAAAGGTTAAGGTTCCGTGAAGTATCGTCCTTACACATCTCAGTGACTTAGGATTTAAAACTGTTCTCAATGATACACCAAGTGTATCAACGTAAGTGAAAAGAATTACAGAAAGGTGCTTGATAATGTCCTCTCAGCAGCTGTCCCTAGAAGCCATGCATACGCTACCCGTGGTGCTTGAAGCCCTAGCACACCCACGTGCACCCCGCAGTGTTTTAAATTACATGTGCGCCTGCGATACCTCTGATCCTAAAACTCGAGAGCTTTTGAGCACCGAACAGAAGGTGGCGCCCCTGCTCAGCATTTGGTTTGCAAGCGGCACCGCATTAGATGATCTTTGCCAACCCTTTGCTGAGGTGGTTCGCGAACTAAAGGCCGACCCACCAACTTTAATTGGTGGCGAGTGGGATACCCTTGAAGGTAAGGTAGCGAAAGCCTTACTGGCAGACCAGCTTTCGAGGTCCTGTTTTCGCGGTACGCCAGAAGCTTTTTCGTTTGATCCAATTGGTCGGGAGCTGGTCCGCGAACTCATGAGTGCAGATGCAATCTCAGCCACATTAGAATTACCCGCGGCAATACTCTATCTGCTGCCTTGGGCTTTGGCGCACTCTGAGGACGTGAACGACTTGGAGCGCGCCTGTGAGGTGATAGACATGGCCATCGAGGCGTACCCTGAATTTGGTTTATTCAAGGGCCGCAACAAGCTTGCGGTACAGCAGCACCGTGAGGTACTGGAAAAGTTTGGACGTTACCCACAAAGAAATGCTAATTTTGGACGAGAGAACACTGACGCAGAGAGCGCGTGGCTAAATGACAAAGAAAACCTACCAATCTGGGCTGGCGGCAAACGATCAATTGAGCAAACTATTAAGTAACATTTATTTAAGTAGTGCTCTAATTGTATGGAGTTTTATGAAATCTTATTGGAACTGGTACCTTAGCGAAGCCTTAGATATCTGAGCATTACTCGTAAAAATGACGAAACCGCTATTTCTAGAATTAAAACTATATGGAACAAGGGCCCCTCTAGCTGCATTTCAAAAGGGCAGTTTCTTCAAAAACAAGCCCTTGATCCTTTTCATTAAGTCCCAGATTTTTAGCAAGATCTTCGAGAATTTGGTTTTTTTGCTTCGCTTCAATAACCAATGTAAGGATCGCCGCTTCACCGAACTCACCAAATTGTTTTTCAGAAAACAAATCGTTTGACCTTCCGGTTTCCAAAATCGCGTAGATAACACCATTTGAATTTGAAATATCGTCATAGGCGGTCAAGCCATTGTCTTTTTCAATTAAAGCACCGATTTGAAGATATTCAGCCATAACCTTAACCCAGCTTCTCAAAAACGTCGTCCGGAATGTAAGTCGCCACCCGTTCAAGAGCACTCATGAACATAATACCTTTCCCAGGCTTATCTAAATTTCCAGCTAAGTACATCGTTTCAAACACCAATTCAGACTGTTCGTGAGATACAATTATTCTGATTACTTCCTTTTGTTCGTCAATAGCCACTCCTAAGAGACCCATTCTTTCCCGTACCCCAGTACCCTGAGCATAGCTTATTGTTGCGCCCTGAGCTCCTGCATTTTTTGCAGCTTCAAGAACGGGCTCGGCAAGGTCTTTTTGGATCACACAAGTGATAAGATTGGCATCAGTCAGATATGTAATAGTTCGTTCTTTCATGATTAATTTTCCTATACTGTGATCGGTTTTTTAGTTTTTTCATTCATAAATCTTATAACAAGACCCATCGAGAGCACTGCTACAATGGGGCATATACTTGCAAGAGAGAGTATGCCAAATCCATCTATCGCTGACACGGCATTGCCCAACCCAAGGCCCATGGCAAGAACCAAAGGAACGGTAACTGGTCCAGTCGTTACGCCTGCGCTATCCCATGCAACATTTACAAACTCTTCAGTCGAAAAAACTGTGAGGACAATTCCTAATAGGTATAAAGGCATTAGAATTTTCATTAAATCGAACCCAAGAACGACTTTACTAACCCCAAGTGCAATTCCAACTGCGACACCGCCAGCGACGCTGTACATCAGCATTGATTTTTTGAAAGCCCCGTTTGTTAACTCCTGAACGGTCTGTCCCAAGGCATTTAAGGCGGGCTCCGCAAGTGTAGCACCAAAGCCAAGTATGAAAGCAAAACCAATAACGATAGATAATCCAGTGACTATGTTAAAAATAGGAGAACTTTCACTTACGGGAATAACCATAAACGCAGCAGGCAAAACTCCACCAGTCTGCGAACCAATAGCTCCTAAACCGTAAGTTAACCCAATATTAAAAATACACATGCCCAGAATTGATAGAGTTAATCCATAAACAGTAACCATTTTATTTGGTAAAGTTGACTTAAGAACAACAAAAAGAACGAACATAAGAAACAAAACAAGCGGCAGGATTGCTCTCACACCCAGAATGACTTCAACAAGGGGAGTTTTGTCCCAAACAGACGGCTGTGCTACAACAACACTACTCGCTGTGTTTGCAGCAGCAATAATTTCTTCCGGTGTGATGGAGAACGAAACAAAAATCGCTAAAATTAAAACTGCTAAAATAGGAAAAAGAGAGGCCATTGTTACAACACCAAAGCCGGACAGCGAAGACCCACCTTTTCCAGCAGCGTTGGCTATACCAATACCAAGCGACAGTACCAACGGCACTGTCACAGGGCCAGTGGTAACTGCTCCGCAATCCCATGCAAGTCCCAATACACTTCTGAGGTTCGGGTCAAGCCATGCATAACCTGTCAAAAGAAAAACGGGGAAAAGGGCAAGGTAAATCATTGGCTTGAGCGACCAACCTCTGACAAACCTTACAGTTCCAAGTATCGCAGCAAATCCAACTCCTGCACCGACCATCAGAACCAGGGGCATAGCCCAATTGTTTAAAATCTCATAAAGGTATGGAGCTTTCATTACGTCCACGGATGATCCAAAAGCTTGGAGAGCTCCAATTGCAGGCTCTGCGAAAGTAACACCAACCCCTAAAATTCCAATAATAAGAAGCACCACACCCATTGATGCTTTTTTCGGTAAGTTGTCACCAATTATGTTACCAAACGGCATCAATCCAGTGCTTAGACCTTCCATGAATACCGCGAGGCCGATCACGACAGCAATTAACCCAAAACAAAGAGTAAGTGCTGAATCTACTGGATGACGTAAAACTAATAGTTGAAAAAGCATAAGATAGGCTGCTAGCGGAGCAACGGCTTTAAGTTGATCAAATACCCTCAAACCGCAGTAAGGCCCCAAAATCTCAACCACTTGGCTAAAGTTCATTTTGATACGGCTCGGTTTCTGACCTTTTCCACCGACAATTGGGGCCAGAGAATTATAGCTTATAGAACGATGTCTTACAGCTGCTGCGTTTAGATATTGGGAATACCTTACTGACATAAAACTCTTCCTCCCAGTATGATTTAATTTTGATAGTGCTTCAAAAGGACCCTACTGGTCAATCTTTTTAAAAATTTATTAAATTTAAGATATTCCAAATGTGGTCGCCCCTCACATCAGGTGTCGCACTCTACCAACTCAAAGAGTCCAAGCAAAGAAGTCTTCTTTTAGATGCATTAAACCCTACATTGCTTCTATGTAGCGAAACTCCCGAACTGCACCACCATCTAGCGCCATTATCGCCTGTTGATATGCATCGCTATCATAGCCCTTGTCTGCAGCATCTAAACTATCCCATTCAATTACAACTGTCCGGGTTGCTTCGCCTGCTTCTCTTACCGCAATAGGCATACCTCTGGCTAAAAACTTTCCTCCCGCCGCTTTAATAGCTGGCAGCGCAAGTTTGGCATACTGGGCGAGTTTTACTTCATCAGAAATACTTTTATAAATCACAACTTGAATAATTTTATTCATTTTTTTTCTTCCATATCATAGTGAAAGTTAAGCTGAATGAACTTTTACTTTAAAGCAAGAGCCCCAAAGTTTGTTTGTGTTTGAATGTAAAAGTATCGGTAATTAAATGATGTTATATTTGTAGTGTTGCACTTAACGAATAAGCAACGATACTTGGGGAATTACTGCCTAAATAAATAAAAGTGATTTGGAATTATTGATGCGCCTCAACAACAATATAATAGGCGCCGCCTTTATGACTGGATGTATGTTTTCATATGTTATCAATGATGCTTTTATGAAACTTCTATTTTCTGAGATCTCTCTGTTTCAGGCTCTGTTTCTACGCAGTATGATTACTGTTCCACCTGTCTTGATCATGGCGTGGTTTGCAAAAATTGCAGTGCGCAATCTATCAAGTTATAACAAGCTACTTCTGTTGTTTCGGGTTGGTGCCGAGGTATGTGCAACAATCGCTTTTCTGACAGCTCTCAAGCATATGCCTTTAGCAAATGTTACCGCAATTCTACAGGCCTTACCGCTTGCTATAACTATGGCTGCTGCACTTTTTCTTTCAGAACCAGTTGGATGGCGACGCTGGATTGCCATACTAATTGGCTTTATTGGTGTTCTGATAATTGTTCGGCCCGGTGTTGACGGTTTCAATATTTATTCACTTTCAGCTGTCGCAGCACTTATTTTCATTACTGTCAGAGAAATTTTTACTCGTAAATTAAAAAGTAAAGTGCCAACGATCACCGTGGCGCTAGCGACGGTGATTGGGATTGGTGTATTTTCTGGAATTATGATGATCGGTACAGAGTGGCATCCCGTCATTGCATCTTCATGGCTACTCGTTCTTGGTGCAAGCGTAGCAGTTTTGAGTGGTACCTTTCTAAGTGTTATGGCTATGCAAACAGGCGAGATCAGCTTCGTTTCTACTTTTCGGTATACTTCTATGATTGGAGCAATCGGGGTGGGCATTTTGATATTTGACGATTGGCCTGATCAACTGACTTTAGTAGGAACCGTGATTATAGTCATTACGGGCGTTTACACTTTTTATCGAGAACAAACGCGTAACAGAAAAGTAACAAACTAAGTCACCTAGTCTATAATTTCTAACATACACACCACAACAACCCCTAACCAACCCACAAGGTTCACTCTCACCCAACAAGGCTTTTATTTGGATTACATAGTTTGCTACGATAGGATCTAAGAAGCGGCAGCGTTTATGAAGACAAGTTTTCAGGAAAGGTAGAAACTTTGGAAATTTTAGGAAAAATTATTGAGCTCTTGCCAGAAAAGTCTGGGCAGTCAGCTAATGGTGAGTGGCGCAAACAAGAGTTTATTTTGGAAACTGAAGCCCAATACCCCAAGAAGATTTGCTTTATGGTTTGGGGAGATAAAATTGATGAATTCAAAATCCAGCAGGGAGAAAGTCTTGAGGTCTCAATAGATGTAGAAAGCCGCGAATATAATGGGCGTTGGTACACGGACGTAAAAGCGTGGAAGGTATCACGGCAGGGTAGCGATGCTGGCAGCTCGCAGTCATTTGGTAATGAAGACCGCAATACACCATCGATTGCAGATAATTCTTTGGATGGTGATGACATTCCATTTTAAAGAAAAGGCCACTCTTGATTATTTATTATGAACAGGAAATAGCACTTTGATTTATCTGATCTTAGTTATATTAATCGCCGGGATAATTGGACGGCTAACATTACTGTCCGTTCGAGGAAAAACGTTTAACTCAGCTGCACATAAAAAATCTATTGTTCGTGTTCTGTTAGAGTTTTTTGGTACAATCTTAAGCTTAATCAGTTTTATCATATCATTCTTTCTATTCGAATGGTGGCTGCCTTTAGTTTGTTTAGCCAGCAGCTATTGGATAGTTGCACCACTATTAGTAAAACCAAATACGTTGCTTTTATTTTATAATTTACAGATGCTATTAACAGGTGCCTCCATTGGATCTTCTGCGATGCTCTTACAAATGTATTTCCAGTTTTTCTAAATTTTAGCTTTAAGCCTTTGTCCCTTTTTAAAAAAATGTGATTGCAGGATTATCACGTAAGCTAGGCGGCAGTTTTTAACCCCCTTCTCCTGTGATGGCACCACAATAAATTGTCTCCCCTATGTTTCCCAACGAAGGAGAAAAAACAGTTTATTATCGTCTAAGTAATTGATTTTGGATTTTTCTTTACAATATGTAGCTACAGCGCAATGCTGATTGCAACTAACAAGGGGCCGCGATGACCGAAAAATATCGACACCTACTTTCGCCAATCGATATCGGCCCCTTCACGCTTCGCAATCGGGTGCTGGTCACAGCCCATGTCCCTGGGCTTGAGGCTGGCGGTTACGTCAATGATGACTATATCGCATATCAGCGCGCCAAGGCGCGGGGCGGCGCAGCGCTTCAGATAACTGGCTCTACTGCCGTACATCGTTCTGGCTCAGTTGGCGCAGGACGTGGTTTAAATGCCAGCAACGATAGTTGTATCGATGGCTATCAACGGCTCGCTGATGCAATTCACAGCCATGACGGGCGTCTTCTGGTTCAACTCGGCCATGCAGGAGCCAATGTGGCAAACACTGGTGCAGGTCGCCCACTTATTGCTCCATCCCCAATCATGTCTCGCATTTCACGTGAGACGCCAAAACAGATGACCATTGCTGACATTGACGAGATCGTTGATGCACATGGAACTGCCGCAATTCGGGTACGCAAAGGTAACCTTGATGGAGTTGAGTTGCTTTCTGCCTTTGGCTATCTGCCAGCTGCGTTCCTGTCACCCTATTCAAATACACGTACCGACGATTACGGCGGCTCATTAGAAAATCGTATGCGGTTCCTTCTCCGAACCATAGACGCTGTTCGTGCTGGAGTTGGGCCCGACCGCATTCTGGGCGTGCGTCTTCCTGGCGATGAAAAAGTTGTAGGCGGGTTAACACAATTCGACCTGCAGGAAATTGCCAAACTGCTAGCTCAGACTGGATTGGTTGATTATCTCAACATCATCGTCGGCACAAATTACGAACGTGCGGGACGCATGAACCATTGGCCACCCACCCCCGCCCCTCACGGCCTTTTTGTGCCGTTAGCCGCTGGTATTAAATCCCAAGTTGCCGTGCCGGTCTTTACCGCGGGGCGTATTACCGATCCAGCGATGGCCAACGCCATCGTAGAGCGAGGTGACGCTGACATGGTTGGCATGACTCGGGCGCAAATATCTGACCCTGACCTTGTAAGAAAACTGATCGAAGGACGCCCACAAGACATCCGACCTTGCGTTGGCGCCAATCTTTGTGTTGCGCAAGCGATGGCCTCAAAACCAATCCGTTGTATCCACAACCCAATGACTGGACGCGATGCCGCGTGGGGCGATCTATCACCAACAGATACGCCAAAAAATGTTACCGTTATCGGTGGTGGCCCTGCAGGGCTGGAAGCGGCCCGCGTCGCTGCTGAACGTGGCCATAGAGTAACTCTTTTTGAGGGGTCGAGCGATATTGGTGGCCAGTTGGCAATTTGGTCTCAGGCACCAATGACCCGAGAGTTTCGCAAAACTCTAGACTGGTACAAAACCCAGTTAACCCAACTCCAAGTTCATGTTCGTACGGGCCAACGCCTTACACCAAAAGATGTCGCTGTGCTGGACACAGACGTATTAATTTTGGCAACGGGTGCAACCCCCATAAATCCACTGTTGATTGCCACTGGTGCTGATGCAATTCCTGTCATTGACCCATGGCAGGCCATAGCCGATGGTCCTACAGGACAGCACATCCTAATCAATGATGAAGGTGGAGGGCGCGCCGCCTTGTCTGCCGCCGACGCCCTGCTCGACCAGAACCGCATCACTTTAGTCACTGCCGAATATGCCATCGGCGAATTAGTCACCCCAACGGTACGTGCGCCTATCTACAAACGTTTTCTTACGGGAAAAGTTGTGATGCACCCATCACAGGAAATTCACGCTATTGTCGGGAACACGGTAACCCTCTGCTCAGTTCACACAGGTGAAGAAATGGATATTCAAGATGTCGATATTGTGGTGGATTGGCGTGGTGGCCTCGTGGAGGCCACGTTGCAATCCGCAGTTGAGGCTCGTGGCTTGCCACACAATATCATTGGCGATTGTGTTGCTCCCCGTCAGGTTCATATCGCAATTGCAGAGGGAGCCATGGCCGCCCACGCTATTTAATCACTTCGTATTAGGCATTATAAAGAAGCGAATATTACTATTAACTAACCATTTCGATAAGTCGTTCATTCCGGCCAGAAATGGAGTAAACCCGTAGTCCAGCCAGAACCAGGCAACAACCAATGAATAACGCTAAGAGTAGTTTTTGTTGCCTAGTCATGAATCTTAAAATCCTAGTGCTTTATCTACTAACAATTTGCTATCATTAACCATCGGAGGATTTGTTCGGATTTCTGCCCAATACTCTCTCGCTCCGTCATTATCCCATTCCTCTTTAACAAGACGTAAGCTTTGCTCTTTGCCGGTTGTCTCACCATATTTTCCACGCCCCCCCAAGACGGTAAATGACATTGCAGTTAAAGCGGAATTTAACAAATACTTTTTAAATACCAGCTGTTCAGTTTCACTGAGATTTTGTAAGTTCTTACGACCCCTTACAATAATGTCAGCAATATCTAAATCGACCACTGTATTCCGTGCATCAAAGACCCTCTGGGTATAGTTAATCCAATTGTTTAAACGGGCTTCCATTCCATTACGTCTTAATTCAGAAAATACGAGGGCAACCGACATGAACAAGCCAATGGCCGTTAAACCTTCAAAGATTTCAGAAAGTGTCATAATAAGCTCCTATAGTTTCGGATTAAATATTAAGACCAACTAGGAACTGAAGGCTAACCTTTTTTCTTGTTTTGTACATGTAGGTGCAAACTACCCGAACCCAAATCGTTCTGGAGTTCGTCATTGGAGAACAATGATATTACATTCTGAAGAAACAGCACTAGCCCTCCTCCACTAGACTTAAGATACGCAAAAAAGTTATGAGTTGATAACCAAATTTTTGTTTCAAATATAGAGACCGTTTTGTATCTTAAAAGCGCAGTGTAGCAAAGGAACCCCTCTTATGACGCCATTGGAGCAAATGAAAGAAAAAGCAAAAACTGTATGGTCAGATTTTGCCTCAATGGAAAATTTTACTGGGATGGCTGCTCCACAACTTGTGAAATTTGCTAATATCAATGCCAATGACAGGGTTTTAGACGTAGCTTGCGGCACCGGAGTAGTAGCCTTAACGGCAGCAAGATCTGGTGCTTCTGTTACGGGAGCAGACTTGACACCAGAACTTATCAAAAGAGCAAAAGAAAACTCAAAGGCTTTTGAATTAGATGTCGATTTTCATGAATGTGACGTGGAATATCTACCTTTTGAAGATGCGAGCTTTGACGTCGTGGTGAGCCAGTTTGGTCATATGTTTGCACCTAGGCCGTTAGTAGCTCTTGGCGAGATGTTGCGGGTGCTGAAGCCAAAAGGAACTATTGCCTTCTCAACTTGGCCGCCAGAGTTGTTCATGGGCAGCTTTTTTCGAATAAATGGAAGATATGGGCCTCCACTTCCAGAAGTTGCTGAGCCTCCAGTTTTGTGGGGGAATGTGGATATCGTAACCAGACGGTTGTCGTCACTCGCAGACAATATTGTATTTGATCGAAACAAGTTGATAATGCCCGGCCTCAGTGTTCAACACATAAGAAATGATTTTGAAACAGGGGCGGGTCCCCTAAAAAGAATGGTAGAAAAATTCTCTGATGACCCTACAAAGTTAAATGCCCTGAGGTCCGAAATTGATAGCTCAATTTCCCACTATTTTGAGAACAATCATCTGCGAATGGACTATCTGATGACGAAGGCTCAAAAAATCTAAACAGCGATACGTAGTTTACGTAAATTAGATTAACCAACTGTTTCAACAAAGCATCTTTAATGCTTGGGTTGTGAAATATGGGTCAGCGTTAAAACTCTTTCTGGGGAAAATGTGACAGCAGGACATATCATGTAAGCTAACCGGCAACTTTCATGCCTCCCCTCTACTATGAGAATACGGCAATAAATTGCTTCCCCTGTATTTCCAAAACCAAGAAGAAAACATCTTATAATCAGCTAAGTAATTGATTTTACGGTGCGCCCACACAGCAAAAATTTATTTAATATTTCGAATACTTAATTAAATAAAAATTTCAAAAAGCGGTCCCAATATCGGTCCATGCTGCTCTATTGTTTCACACAGCAGCCCCCACCAACATACCAGTTAAAGAACTGAAACATCTGCTGGGGATACGGAAAAATTCAAACCGGGCATTTGGTTTGCAATCTTCTCGACAGCCAATCTTTTAGGGAGTACCGTAGTTTCAACTAGTAAATTGGACATTTTTGCGATTTTTACCTCCCAAATTTAAAAGTAACTGGTAAACTAGGTAACAATGCGACCCAAGATAGAGTGGATCTAAATAAATTTAGATGAAAGCAGTCATGCTAGCTGCAGGGGTAGGGTCACGACTTGCCCCTGACGAGACAGAACCTTCGCCTAAAGTCTTATTGCGTTTTGGCGGCAAATCTTTGCTTGAGCATCATCTTGAAATCTTCCAGCAACACGGCATTGACGAGTTGGTTATAGGCGTTGGTTACAAAAATCAGGAGATCGAACAAGAAATTCTAGATTTAGGCGCTGGAGATTTTGTAAGGACAATAATAAACAAAGACTACCTCGATGGCAGTATTGTAACATTGTGGACCCTGCGGGACGAACTGCGTTGCGAAACACAAGTCATCCTGTTGGATGCTGATATTCTTTATGATAACAGAATTCTAGAACGACTGATTAAATCACAACACCGTAATTCCATGCTACTTGATCGCAACTTCGAACCAGGTGATGAGCCTGTGAAAATTTGCGTCCGGGATAACGAGATTGTTGAGTTCCGAAAATGGCTGAGTACTAGCTTTGATTTCCTTGGAGAATCCGTTGGTATGTTTAAATTATCCCATGATATGGCTTGCCAAATCATCGCACAAACTGAGCTTTATTTAAATCAGGGTCGCCGCAATGAGGCCTATGAAGAGATAATTCGGGATGTAATTTTGACCTCGCCTCGAGGTATCTTTGCATACGAGGACATCACTGGCTTGCCTTGGATTGAGATTGATTTTCAGGCCGATGTCATGCAAGCAAAATTGAATATTTTACCACGTATTTTAAACGAGAAAAAACAACTCCAGGGACTGTCAGAGCCGACTTGATCATCTATAAAAATAAAGTTTGAGACTTATGAACAATTTTGAAGCACTCGCGAGCAACCCCGTATTGGGTGGCCTAATTGCTGCCACCCTCTACGTAGCAACCTATCTGTCCTTCATTCGCCTATTACGCTTTCCCCGCAACTGGATCCAACCCAGTCAGAAAGAGGTTTTAACAACAGGTCTTTTAGGAATTACTACCATCGCGTGGGTATCCTTATCGTCGATTGGGCCAGATTTGAACTACTTGCTAATTGCGACCAGCTTCATCGTTATAATGGCGTTTATCATAGCAGCTCCAGCACTTTGCTTCCAACCTGCAAATAAGGCGTTGGAATTTTTAGCAAGACATTCTGAGCATGCAGGTTTGTGGCTAATCGGGCCTGCCCTCGTTGTCTGTTTGATAATTCCAGGCAGCAAGCTTCAGTCAATGTTGCTAACCGCCATTACTATTGAATTACTTTGGCTTCTTCGCCAGTATTGGGAGAAGCGAAATAAAGTTATTTATCCCTTAACTTCTTCTGATTGCTCTGTATTCAAAATACACGCCAGAGGTGATCTGAAAGAATTTTGTCAAAACAATGGTATCAAAGAGCTAATAGTATCAGAAAGTGATTTCAGTTGGAGAGGTTGTAGCAAAAACACGGCTCCTTGTCCCTTTAACCTCTATGTAAATAAACTTGGCCTCAACACTGCTCCCTGCTGCCGCGAACACATGCGTGACATAAGCCATTATGTCTCAAAATGCCTGCTTGAAATTGGGGCCATACACTGGCTAGAGGGCGGGAGCCTCTTGGGCGCTGTAAGAGAAGATGGTAAACTTCTAGAGTGGGAAGACGATATCGACATCTCAGTTCTACTCGATGAAGATATCACCTGGGACATTCTGTCAGACCAACTCGTTGAACAAGGCAAGAAAGATGGCTACTTCGTCGATACTTTCGAAGAGAAGGGCCTCATATCCGTTTCGTTCGACGCGCCCAAGCCATGGCCTTTTAAATGGGAACGCAATCGTTTGCGCGGAGAAATTCGGGTGGACATAGCGATATATCGGCGAGCGACAAATCGTGGGGTGGTCGTACTCGAAAGGCAAAGCCCAAAAGGTGTTATGCCAGCTACGGAGAACGGCGCTTATGGTGTACCGCTAGAGTTAGTATTGCCTACTTCCAAAATTATCTTTGAGGGAGGCAACATAGCGTGCCCTCATGATTCAGACGCTTATTTACGACTACTTTACGGCAACTTCCAACAAATTGAATATACCTATATTAATCCAGCAGCAGCAAGGAATAGGCTGCTAGCCACTACAGTCAAATAGATATGAAGCAAAAATAGATGCAGTTAGAGCGGCGGCTGGTTCAGCTGTAGGCATGACTTCAACAGTTGGCATGATGGGTGCGCTTGCAGTCGAACATGATTAATTAATTGGTTGGGCGATTAGCCCAGCCAAATTTTTCGTATTTAATGAACCAATATTAATCTGTGGCAATTCACAATTTGACTAGAAGTTTCCAAGATAATTGGACTTGACCAGAGCCTAGATTTGTAGCGTTTGTGTGGTCATGAAAATTTCTGAAGATAGAGATACTCCAGCCGGTCTTGCCTTTGCCGTTTCCGCCTATGTTATTTGGGGATTTTTGCCTCTTTACATGAAGTTGATGGATCATATTCCCGCAGCCGAAATTGTGGCGCATCGGGTCATTTGGTCTGTGCCAATTGCAGGCTTAATTTTGGTTAGTATGGGTAGGACTGAGGACCTACGGGCAGCGTTGCTGAATCCTCGCATGCTGGCTATGGGACTACTTACAGCGTCCATTATATCACTGAATTGGGGTATATATGTCTGGGCTATTAGTTCGGGCCACACTCTCGATGCTGCTTTAGGCTATTACATCAATCCACTCTTCAGTATCGCACTTGGTGCCCTGTTTTTGGGCGAGCGGCCCAGCCGTTTGCAAATGTTTGCCATCGCCCTGGCAATCGCAGCAGTTATTGTATTAACGGTGTCCGCAGGAAAAGTTCCGTGGGTCGCCATCGGACTATTTGTGAGTTGGGGTTTCTATGCTTTATGCAAGAAGCAGCTACCAGTAGGGCCAAATCAAGGATTTTTGCTTGAAGTTTTAATACTGCTGCTGCCCGCCATGGGATTTGTCACTTGGCTATTAATAAATCAAAAGAGTCATTTCATCATCTTAAGTTGGTATGACACTGGACTTTTGCTGGGCTGTGGGGCCGTTACAGCTACCCCCTTAATGCTATATGCAAATGGAGCAAAACAGTTGCGCTTAACATCAATCGCAATTTTACAATATATTGCTCCAACAATGATTTTTCTTTGTGCGGTATTTGTGTTTGATGAGCCTTTTGGTCATGCTCGTATGATTGCTTTTCCCATGATTTGGGCTGCACTATTGATCTATTCAGCAACTTTAATTGGCCAAATGCGTAAGAAGGTGCCGTCAGGCAAATGAGAACAAGCATCTGATCGCACTGCATTACCTTTTTTCAATTGATTTGTTTTTGCACCTGTTAACCTTTGGTTCATTTTTTAACAATAAATGTTATCGAAGGTAAGAAGCCATATAGCGTTTCGTTTTGAACTCGACGGTCATATTCAGCGAGCAGGGCATCAGCTAATGTAAATCAAATTTCACCGCGCTCTAACATTCCTTTTCCAGCAGCTTCGATTCACATCCTCATACCATTTCCAGTTACAACCCTACTAGTCACTTTAAAGTGTTCGATTTGAAATCGAAGGTATTTAGTGCCATCTCTTTGTTTGGCAAATTTGTAACAGGCCCAGAACTTGTAGACTAAATCATAAAACAAGACGTTGAGTTCTTGATCAAAACCGGTCGGACAGGAAACAAGCCAGTCAATGGAGTTTCTAAAGCTAAACCTCACTCTGCCGCTTGCTGGGTTTCAATGAAGCCACCTGACTGGCGTTTCCAATATCGATGGTACAATCCGCCCAGCTCTAAAAGTGACTGATGAGTGCCAGTTTCAACAATGTGGCCTTGATCGATTATAATTATGCGATCCATTTTGCTAAGGGTCGATAGACGGTGAGCAATTGCGAGAACAGTTTTTCCTCTCATCACTCGCTCAAGAGCGCTTTGTATTGAAGACTCTACTTCGCTGTCGAGAGCGCTGGTTGCCTCGTCCAGTACTAAGATAGGAGCATCTTTTAAAATCGCTCGAGCCAATGCAATTCTCTGGCGTTGACCACCAGAGAGTTTGACACCCTGCTCACCCAAATGCGCTTCATAACCCCGACGGCCTTTATGATCTTGAAGTTGCAGGATAAAGTTATGCGCCTCAGCTTGTTTGGCCGCATCAACTAGCTCTGCCTCACTTGCAGTGGCCCGCCCATATAGAATATTGTCCCGTGCTGAGCGGTTAAACAGCGCCGTTTCTTGTGTCACCATACCGATCTGATGACGCAAACTTTCCTGTGTTACTTTGCGCAAATCTTGGCCATCAATTCGCACAGTACCTTTCTCAGCATCATAAAGCCTAAGCAAAAGTGAAACTAAGGTTGATTTGCCTGCACCCGAGGCACCCACTACACCAACCTTTTCCCCTGCAGCAATCGACAGCGAAATATTATCAACCCCGCCCACATCACGGCCGTACGCGAAGTGTATTCTATCAAAATCTATTTTTCCGGAAGGCACTCTCAGACGCTTCGCATCTGGCGCATCGGTCAAATCATGAGGAGGTGACAAGGTACTGATGCCATCCTCAATCTCACCCAGATTAGCATAGATCGTCATTAACGTATAGCTAACCCACCCTGTCATCTGCGACAGGCGCAAGGAAATCGCTCCCGCTACCGCGATATCACCAGCACTAATGCTACCAGTACTCCAAAACCATAGGCTGCCCCCAACCATCATCACCGGCAAAACACCCCCCAAGCTGTTAAGACAAAACCGGAACCAGGATGCTACCGTACCATAATCAAGTGAACTGTCACGAAATCCACGCATGGCCTCAAGAGCGGCCTGATCTTCATGTTCGTCATGTGCAAATAGTTTCACCGTTTTAATATTAGTGACCGTATCAACAATCTGACCTGTCACCATTGCACGCGCGCTAGCCCGCACACCAGAACGCTTGCGGATTAAAGGCATAAAATATTTTATCAACGCTAAATAAGTTAACAACCATAGGCACAGCCCAACCGTTAATGACACATCCACCGAGGTCAACATCAACGCTGCTCCGATCACTGAAGCCAGCGCGAACAGTACAGTATGAAGGATCTCGACCACCACATCGGTCACCGCACGTGCCGTTTGCATTTCTTTTTGCGCAATTCGACCCGCAAAGTCATTGTCAAAGAACTGGACCGATTGGCCCAACGTCCAGCGATGCAAACGCGACAGCACCAAATTTGATACATTTGGGGTTACAACATTGGTCTGCATAAAACTAAAAATACCGAAAAAGATTGGCCGAAGCACAAGAAAAAATAACACGCCGGCGCCAAACAACCACAAGTGATCGCCAAGAGGACTTTGAATTGAAGAAGCTAGGGCGGCGTCTACCAACATACCCAGCATAAGTACCGCAGAGACTTCCGTTATCCCGGTAAGAATAGACGTAAAGCCTGAAAGGGCCAGGACTTTAAAGCTACCTCTCAGAGACCAGTAGAAAAAGCCCCTTAAAGTTGTAGGAGGTGGCCCATCTGCAGGCGCCATATGATCAATCCAATTCGACGGCTTCATGCAATTGCCTCAACATCTATGAAGTCACCAGATTTTTGAATTAAAAATCCAGTGAATAAACTATTTTTCCAATACAACGGTATATGCTGCGTTTCACTAACGACTCTTTTTCGGTTGCTATAGACCAGTCCAGCTGAGCAATAGTTAAAGCCTGAGGTCTGTTTGCAGTCTCGGTTTCACCTTGCACTAGAAACTTACTTCGTACCAAATTCTAAATCTTTTCTTATAACTAGAACACCTTGTTCCATATCCAAGAGTAAAATTGATCTATCTTGCGAAATCAGCGACGCAACGCTGATAAAATCAATACCATAAAAATATATTGTTCCTAGCGCTTACCCTGCCCGTAACTTCATTCGTCCATACTCTTTGTATGTACTAATTAGGGACTTCTAATCTGATTTAGCAGCTCATTTAAAAAATTGAAAACCAAAATAGAATACAGCGATCCAAACAAGCCCTTTCAAGAAGAAGAAAGC
>Ga0129327_10000778_pt1 | contig 19037 bp, 10 predicted proteins | sample CPBDNA_6_FD_111799 | JGI IMG/M metagenome (GOLD analysis project Ga0129327, IMG submission 111799) | Freshwater to marine salinity gradient microbial communities from Chesapeake Bay, USA - CPBay_Spr_31_0.8_DNA | ecosystem: Environmental > Aquatic > Marine > Coastal | place: USA: Chesapeake Bay... | reverse complement strand
TTTACGAAATGCCAGTTTTTAAAATTTCTTAGTTTAATTAGGAATGCCTAAGTTACTAACCTTTTTGGGAATTTTAGCCACCCTCCAAAAAAAAATTTGTGAATCGAAAGTCAAAAATTTGCTCAAAAACCGGCAATTTTGACACTTTTTAAAAAAGTATTTCAAATTACTAATAAAAATAGAAAATTACATGCCCATGGGGTTAGATTTTATACGGTTTATTGGCAAATCCTTAACAAACACAAAAATTTTAGGCTGACCTCCAATTTTACATGTCAGACAACCCGCCAGTTTTCACGGCTTTTTATGCCTAATTAAAAAAGATGCTTTAATAAATGATTATTTGGTTGTTAGCCCCCTAAAGAGTTATAATTGGTAGGTGTGGTACAGAGTAAATATACTTTTCCCTACAGGATCTGAAATACGAAAAATTTCCGTATTAAAATTATACTAAAAAGTAGGGGGGTTAAAACACTGCGTAACAAAGTAACTTTACCCCAATAATTTTTACGCATGGGGGATTTCTCTTCCTGGACCTGGTAATTCTACTCTGACACTGTCGAAAATTGGCTATACACGGCTATAGTTTAAGGCTTAAACCATACTTACTTCTAAGTCCTAAGAAGTCATACTAAAGCCTCTCAACCCCTCAAAATCTCTTCCTTTAACGCTTCAGGGGAAATTTTAATTGTCAACCAGGTAAGGTGAAAAGACAATATAAAAGTCCTTATAGATTTATTCATAAAAGTTTTTACATTAAACACTAGCTCCTCTTTCTCAGCTCTAACTCCGTCTTACAAAATTATAAATTTGATAAAAATGAGAATGCGGGGTTCCCAAGTAGGGTAGACAAATTTTAACCGGCTGCAACAGAGTGTCTCAAGGCTTTCTACGAAAATCTAAGCTAAACTGTGTACATTAAGGGCCGAAATTTTATGTTTTGAAATCTTGACCAAAAGTGAATTTACAACACGCACGGACCCTTGTACGGTTAGTTTGCTTTTCTAAAGGGCACTTTCCGAGCATCTGCAGATCAGAGGTCATGACGGACCTCCCCGCATGCAGAGCCATTTAGAAGCGTTACCCCCACGAGGTTGAGCTTTAAAACCATGATACTTCGGCATAACTTCAGCAGTCTAAGCACCAAAGCTATAAATTAAAATTTTTCAATACTGTATCTTAATCAGTTTATGTTGGGAGGGATCCTGAAGCAATCTCGCATTTAGTGCCCTCAAAATTTTCCCACGGTGGGCAAATAAGTTTGATAAGCCTTCAAACGTTAATTTGAACCCTTTAACAGCAACAGATTAACACTCCATTCCTAGTGTGTATACTGAACCCCTAATAAAATCGCTTGTTGCTCAAAACGGTTTAGGGACCAACTGTTCCCCTTCCACCACCTCTCATTTTTCTTTTCAAAAGACTGTGATTCATCTTTAATCTCCAAAATTAATATTTTTAAATTAAACTATTTTGAAATAGGCGTGGTGGGAAATATAGGTGAGGCAACATAGTTCTTCCAACGGATCTCTCTCCTGAAGGTCTCTTATATTTAGAGAGGGGGGTGCAAAATCAAGGCTAGAATATTAATTTATTTAAAAGAAAATAAACTACGAAGACTCCCTGCACAAGTTAAAGAAAGTTTAAGAAGTAAAATTAAAGATTTTATAGATTACATAGGTATCGTCAAGAAATTTTTGTGAGGAGAGGCGAGACTGTTTAGCCTAGGTCTGGCACCCACGAACCTGCAAAAAAAATCAGGGAAGACGTGAGACATTACTGTTAACACGTCTTCTTACGGCTCGTAATAAATGAGTATACACCTATACATTAATATCCATAGGGGTGCGCTTTCCAATATGAAATTAACACTTCATAAACTATCAGTCATTAGACAGGAGTTTTTAGTCTTTAAAAGCTTTTATGAAGCATTAATTTGAAGAATTAAAGAAGATGAACTATCTTAAAGAACGTTAGACATGAGTTTATGTCCTCATTTTTTATTAAAGTTACGAACTGAAAAGAGCGTCCTAGCTATAAATATGTCTAAAAGTATCCCTGAAAACAGCTCACCCCCGGGGGGCTATCCATAGCTATCAACCCATCTTACCTATGAGCTTAAGAAGTTTATGAGTTTACAACTCTTAATCTAGGTCGAAACTAGATATTATGATAAACTATTATGTGAGTAGTGGTTATTAGAAGCACTAAACAGTATTGGCTATTACTCACAGGTTAAAATCTTTAAGCCTTAACATTTCTATACAAATTGGCATATTAGAGTGTTGACTGCCGCAAATTTCTGAGCACTGTCCATATAACACTCCAGGTATCATACTAATAAAATTTAGTTGATTTACTCGACCCGGGATTGCATCTGCCTTCACCCCCAGTGACGGGATGGTTCATGAATGCAGAACATCCGCACTTGATACTAGAACTCGAATTTTTCTTAACATGGGGATTACAATACGATTATCTGTCTCCAATTGGCGGAATATCCCTAACTCTAGCTCCGCTTCAGGGATTATGTAAGAATCAAAAGTGAACACTTCTATTCCCGCTCAAAAGTCTGTGTACTCATATTCTCAGTACCATTGATGGCCAATAGCCTTAATAGTTAGATTTGGCGAAGGCGAATCTTCTATCAAATACAGAAGTGAAAGGGAAGGTAAGGCAATCTGAATTAAGATTAATCCAGGGATTGTGGTTCAAATACACTCAATTACTTGGCCATGCAACAACCCTTTAAAAATAATACTATTAAACAGCATACTGGCTATTATGTAACCAACAAAAGTGATAATAAAAATAAGGATCATATTAGTAAAATCGTGGAAAAAAATGAACTCCTCCATAATTGGATCAAACCCATCTAAAAACCCTAGCTGAAGTCAATAATTTATTATTTTTAAAATTTTATTAACACCTGAGGGTAAATTGCTTGAATAGCTTTATCATTACTAAAGTAGTGTTTTACTTAATAAAAATTACAGGGACTGAGTCATAACTGTGATCAAAAGGAGGGCAGGATTGAATTAAATCCAAAGAGGAATTCGAGTTGTGGAGAGATAAAACTGGTCGTTGGCTAACCAACCTCTCCCAAATAATAAAAATCATGTAAATAATAGCAAAGAAAGATATTATCGAGCCCATTCTAGAGTAGTAGTTTCATACTCACATACTATCTGGGTAATCAGCGTACCGTCGAGGCATCCCGGATAGCCCTAAAAAGTGTATAGGGAAAAAGGTCAAATTTACCCCAATAAAAAGGCAATAGAATTGAGCCTTTAAGTGATAAGGATCCAAAACTAATCCCGTGATTAACGGGAACCAATGTACAAATGCTGCTAAAAGGGCGAATACGGCCCCTATACTCAAGACATAGTGGAAATGAGCTACAACGTAGTAGGTGTCATGCAGCACAATATCCAAGCTTGAGTTAGAAAGCACGATACCTGTTAGCCCACCAACTGTAAACAAGAAGATAAAACCCAAAGCTCATAAGCTGGAAGGGTTAAATGTTAGCTTCGCTCCGTGGTATGTGCTCACTCATCTAAAGATTTTAATACCAGTGGGAACTGCGATGATTATTGTAGCAGTGGTAAAGTATGCCCGGGTATCTGTGTCCATACCTACCGTAAATATGTGGTGAGCTCAAACAACAAAACCCAATACTCCGATAGCTCTTATTGCATAGATTATACCTAGAGCACCAAAAGGTTCATTTTTCCCTCTTTCCTGACTAACAATGTGAGAAATGAGGCCGAACCCTGGAAGAATCAAAATGTAAACCTCAGGATGCCCAAAAAATCAAAATAAGTGCTGGTAAAGGACGGGGTCCCCCCCACCTATAGGGTCATAGAAAGACGTGTTTAAATTCCGGTCTGTTAATAGTATAGTGATGGCGCCTGCTAAAACAGGGAGGGACAAAAGGAGCAAAATAGCAGTAATAAATACCGCTCACGGGAACAAAGGTATACGATCTATTAACATTCCTAATGCCCGTAAATTTAAAACAGTTCTGATAAAGTTCACTGCCCCTAGAAGCGAAGAAACTCCAGCTAAGTGGAGTCTAAAAATTGTAAAGTCCACAGATGCGCCTCCGTGAAAAATATAAGAACTCAGGGGGGGGTAAACAGTTCAACCTGTGCCAGCTCCGGACTCCACTATAGAGCCAACTAGAAGCAAAAATAAGGCAGGCACAAGTAGCCAATAACTCATGTTATTCAGCCGTGGAAAAGCTATATCTGGAGAGCCAATTATCAGTGGCACCAGCCAGTTGCCAAAACAACCAATTAAGATAGGTATTACTATGAAAAAAATTATAATAAAAGCATGAGCAGTCACGATTACGTTATAAAGTTGCTCATTACACAAAAATCCCGTGGGGTATGAAAGTTGAATTCGGATGATGACTCTTATGCTTGTCCCGATTATCCCAGCTCACACTCCTGTTAATAAATAAAGTGTTCCGATATCTTTATGGTTGCATGATCGTAGCCACTTATCATTTTCAAAAACTGAAATACACGATAAAATTTTTTCTTTCTTTAACAGAGGGTTTTACATTTCCGCATAAATTTAATCTATAGTAGCTTCGTGTAGTACGGGCCTAAACGTGAAATCTCAGATGAGCTACAAGGGGTCTCTAGTGTGAGGTTTATAACCCATTCAAAGTAGATTACAACCCTTGCATGGTGCCATCTAATTTACACTTTTCCAATCATAATTCTTCTTCTACTTAGCTGCTCTATTTTATTAGTGCTAATAGCTAAATCTCCTTTTATTATAAGTCTCGGTCTAGTAATTTTTTCATTCACCTTAAGTCTTACTTTACACAGGGCAGGTTGTGTGTGAGTAACTTACACTCTAGTAATCATATTTTTAGGAGGTATAATAATTGTATTCGTTTACGCTTCCTCAATAGATAGTGTGTTTAAACTAATAGTTAAACTACAAAAGGTGGTGTTTCTCACAGTTACACTGGTGGCTTTATCGATAATATCTTGGATATTTGTATTAAACACAAACCACTATTATAGTACACCAGTCTGACTAAATTTTTGTTGTAATAGCGCAGGAGTTTTGTGTGTAATGGTTCTACTAATTCTTTCTAGGTTGTTCATTGTAGTAAAATTAGTGCAGATTAGCGAAGGCCCATTAAAGTTTTAACTAGAACAACTATGTCTTCAAGCATAGTTAATTCAATGTAAATAAACTAAGCTAGTTTTAGCTGCAAACACGCAAATAAATAAGAACATTAATCAGTACAGCAGAATAAAATAAATCATCTACTGTTCAGTTCTACATTGGTGTAATTTAATCATTCATAAAGTATTAATTTTTGAGGTACTCTGATGGAGCGTTTAAGCAAATTTAGTGTGGTCCTCGTCTTAGTTCAACTATAGCTTAGTTTAAAAAGAATATTGATTTGTGGTGTCAAAGGTGGCTTAGCCAGTTGTAACAGATAGATTGAGGCTAAAAAGAATTAATATTTACTTTGTTAGTATGGTAGTAATGGCTCAGCTGCTCACTATAAGAGTATCTAAAAGTATATTTATAGGTGTGAATATTCTTTTTAGAACTTCAGTGTTGCTGATACTAAAATTGATCTTCTCTCGCAATCACTTTCTAAACTACTTAATTACAGTTGAAGTCTTCATGGTGATAATCTATGCAAGTATGCTTTATGAAATTAGGTATCTATCCTCGTCAAGGGCCTTGCTGTTTCTACTCATAGTAGTGATGGTAGGTGGCGCGTGTGTGGGCATATCACTTTTAGTAGTTGTGACGCGGATAATAAATAAAGAACTTGAGTTGAGGCTAACAACACTATAGCTTTTTATTCTTCACTTTTAATTTTGCAAATTAACGTACTTATTATACTAAAAAAGCTTAAAAGTGTTATAAAAATTGTAGCTTGAAACTACACTAAAGAACTAATGTTTTACACTTTTCTTAATGAACCATTATTTACAATTCTTAAAACTGTCGCACTTTATCTGCCAAAGAAAACCCCTTTAGAGGATGTGGCCCTATACATAAATTCTAAATTTATTGCACTAATCTGCCACCAAAGGTAATTTCTCCGAGGATCTTATAATTGGAAGTTATAAATAATTTTATAATAAGAAATTAAACTAGTTTTAATCAGCACCTTAATGCTCTCGAGTTAAGCATAAACCACCTAAAATAAAGAACTGTCAATAGCTGCCCAGTAATAATATACGGATTTTCTACAGGACGTGCTCCGATCCAGGTTAACAACACAATAACAGCTACAAGAAACCAAAATAGCGATTTATTTAGTGGCAAAAACAATTTACTTTTACTCATTGAAGAATTAATAAAAGGCATCCTGTAATAAATAGCCACTGAAGCCACTAAGGCAATTACACCTCCTAACTTATTTGGGATACTTCGTAAAATCGCGTATGCAAATAAGAAATACCACTCGGGCTGAATATGAATAGGAGTCACATAAGGGTTAGCATTGATAAAGTTCTCAGGATCTCCTAAGAGTCAGGGGTAAAATATTACAATTCCTAGTAAAACTTGAATTACAAAGATGGCTCCTAGCAAGTCTTTCCATGAAAAATAAGGGTTAAATTTTACCTTATCGCTATTTAAAACTATACCTAATGGGTTACTAGACCCCCTTAAATGTAAAAAGAATAAATGCAGGCCTCTCACCCCTACAATAGAAAACGGGAGTAAAAAATGCAAAGTAAAAAATCGGGTAAGGGATGTGTTATCCACTGCAAAACCCCCTCAAAAAATGTTAACTAGAATTACACCTAGTTTAGGAATCACACAAATCAGGTTAGTAATAACTGTGGCACCTCAAAATCTTATTTGTCCTCAAGGAAGTACATAACCTAGGAAAGCTGTTCCTATAGTAAGTAGAAGAATAGTGCACCCAATAAGCCACACGTGACTAAAGTTGAATGATCTGTAGTATAGTCCCCGAGCTATGTGCAAATACAGAAATACAAAAAATATCCTGGCCCCGTTTCTATGAAAAGCGCGGAACCTTCAACCTAGTGAGGTTTCACGCATAATAAAATCAACCCTTAGAAAGGCTACTGTAACATCACAGTTATAGTGAGCAGCAAGTCATAGCCCGCTGATAATTTGCATCACCAAACAGATGCCCAGCAAAGACCCAAAATTTCATATATATCTAATACTCCTAGGTGTAGGCAGCTCAACCAAAGAGTTATTAACCAGTATGACGAGCTTATTTTTTCTTGTGGAATAATTTATAGATGGCACTTAATTGCTACAAAAATGGGATAGCGCTGTAAAACGGGCAACTAGGTTAGCTAACTATTTGACCCAGTGAGTAACAGCCGGTGTATTAGTATTTTGTAACTGCTGGTTACAAGACTTCCCCCGAGGTTGGATGAATAAGCGCCGCCACTGCAGCCCAATAGACAAAACCTAAGCGCTTAAATTAAACTAAATATTATTGTAGTTAAGGTTTATGTATCTAACTATAATAATTCGTAATAGAGCATGTTTAATAAAATATAAAAAAATGGAATTGAGATAATAATTCGATAGATCAAATACCTGCTATACAAGCTAGAAAATCTCATAAATCTTATAATTCTTAGCCTATGAAATAAAGATAGAGGTTTGCTAAAACCTGAAGCTTTAAAATTAAATGAAGCGTAAAACGTTAATCCGTTAAACACGGATCCAGAAAATAATCTCAGCCCCCACATGGGAAATAAGTAAACTAACCCGGAATTAATAACTGGATAGTTTTTTATGAGTAGAATCCAAAAAATAATGAGAAATGACGAAAAAATAAAAATTTTTACTCTTAGATTGTACAAAAAATTTATTGGCTTGAGGTAAAGTAATCTCGCTATCACTGATCCTCTCGAAAATGAGGGTAGAGACAGTAGAAAAATTCCTTTATTCAAGCTTGTGTCAACTTCACAGATGTGAGTCTTTGGAGTTATCGTATTAAAATATACTAAAACCATTTTTATCAATCGTGAAGAATAAAGCAGGGTTATAATTAAGCTCAGCAGAGTAAAAACAATTATTCCTAGCGTTCTATTATTGTAGATATTTATTTCAATAATTGGCTCCTTAGAGAAAAATGCTGCTGTAAAAGGGGTCCCACATAGACTAGCTCTAGCAAGAATAATAGTAGAACTATTAAATGGAGAAGAAAAAAGTATCCTTCCTGTATTTTTTATTGACTGGTAGAGCTGCCTCGAGTGAATTATGTTTCCGACTCTAATAAATATTATAGCTTTGAAAAAGGCGTGAGTAATCAAGTGGAAAAAGGCCATAAATACCCACCCGGTACCAATACTTAAAATTATGAGACCTAATTGACTTAAGGTCGATAGGGCGACCATCTTTTTTATATCTTTTTCATTAAGAGCCGACAAGCTGGCCAAAGTTATAGTTGACAGGCCAATAAATATTACTACCAAAGATTCTGCAGTATCACCAGCCTCATAGAAATGGCGGAACATTAAATAAACGCCCGCTGTCACCAATGTAGATGAATGAACTAATGACGATACTGGAGTAGGTGCGGCTATAGCTGCGGGTAGTCAAGCTCTAAAAGGAATTTGTGCCCTTTTAGTGAAGGAACCTGTAATCAATAAAATTTTTAAACTGTTGTCAATTCATAAAAACTCTTTATACAGCACAATTCTCCAAGACCCTATATTAAATAACATTCCCATTCTTATGAGTAGTAGAACATCCCCGAAACGATTTGTCATAACCGTCAGTATACCAGCGTTATAGGATTTTGTACTACCGTAGTAAATAACTAACAAATATGAGCTAACCCCTAAACCGTCCCACCCCACCAAGGTAAAAATCAAATTTGAAGAAATGATAAGCATAATCATAGAGATAACAAAAGTTATTAGAAGCATGTGAAATCGCCCAAAAAATTTTTGTGGGCTTATATACCTAAAACTAAAAGTAAAAACGGCTAAGCTAATTAGCGACACAGTGAGAAGAAACACCCTAGTAAAGATGTCCACTATAAATGAGATCTCTATTCTAAGAGAATTTAAATCCCCCAGATTTATAAACAAGAACTTTTGGCCTCTCTTATTAAGGATTGATACTAATCTAAAGGAGGCTAATAATGTGAAACTAAAACACGCCCCTATTTTTAATGAGTATTTATACACGTATAAAATAAAAATCAAATAATGAGGCTACATGTCACGCAATTACAAATTACTATCACTCTTAGTCTCTGATCCTACTTGCATATTATTTTGTGAACTAACACCCGCAAAATAGAATGGCTCTTAGGGTCAGCCGCTAAAAATTATTTTATTCACTCTAAAATCATTTGATTCCACTCATTTAACAACCCGAGAGTCAAGAGAAGTAGCAGAATATTTAATAAGGCTACTCTTAAATAAGGTGTGACCATGTTCATGTTAATAAAGTATGGAAATATAATAATAAGTTCTACATCAAAGATGATAAACACTAACGCCACTAAAAAAAAATGAAGACTAAATTTTAACCGGAAGTCGTTGTAAGTTCTAAAACCACACTCAAAAGGCCTTTGCAGCTCACGGTCAAAAGTCAACTTTTTCGAGACAAGTTTACCTAGCAGGAGAAAAATAAAAGAAAGTAAAAAAGCTAGTAGTATGAGCGTACTAAAAAAGTAAATGTAGCCCTATCAACACAAAAGAATATGTATCTTAATGTAAAATTTGAAATTTTAAAGTTTTGTTAACTTACTGTGTTAGGGGGAAACTCACAAGTTTTAATGGACGCTTATAAAAGTCTAAAATTATTAGTTCACTATCTGGTGTCTAGATCCTATCAATACTCCTATACTAATTATATTGAGATAGGTAAACATGCTAATACTTGCGATAACTATTAGCGCGATTGCTGAAATGCCAAATTTTGCTAAAAATAGGTGTATCAAAATTCTCAGTTTCATAAAAAATAAAGGCCTCGGGGGGAACCCGGCCATCATGAGCACTAGAGTAAGTACCCCAAAATAGCCTACGCTGCTCTGTATATTATTAAGCGGATCAGATTTGGCCTTTATCTTAAATACTACTATAAGGGTCAGGCCTTGTATACCAGAGTAGGCTGTAAAAAATATTCAGCCAATAAAATCGGATGAATAAAAAGAAAACAAAATTCAAGGTGTGATATAAATTGAGGATGCTGCCAGTATTTTCATAAATTTAAACTGGGTAATTATGTGGAGACTAGCCAATACCACTCTGACTAATAAAATCTTATTAAAACTTGAGCTTGGAATAGGTATAACCTGCACAAGGCGTAAAGGGATGATTTTTTGAGGTACAGCTAGTCAAAAGAAATGTCTTAAGCTGAGGGTTTTCACGATGCTTATAAACCATATGTGGAACGGGGCTGCGCCTAGTTTTATTATAGTAATCAGAAAAAGTATGTCATTAAATAATAACCCTTTACATAAGGAAATGATAAGTACGACTGAGCTAAATGCTTGAAATATAAAATATTTTACAACGTGAGAATTCCTCAAATTGTGCTGATACAGAAGAAGGATGATTAAAAAACTAAATATTCTAATTTCTAATCTAAATCAAATTAAGATAAATGAGTTTGAGGTGAGGCCAAACAGGATGCTTAATAAATTCATAATGAAGGCTAAAACGGTCAGCAAAGGAGAAATAAAAAACTTATTATCTGAGCAGATTGTGCATTTCTAAATTTACAGTTTAGCACTTTAAGTTTCCAGATAAAACATTTTTAAGCTAGAAACTTTTAATTTCTACAAAGAATATCTATTCTGTGTTTTAAAAACTAATGACAGTAATTTGACTTCTAATCGTAATTAATAGCGGTTAAATTCCGTTAAGTTTTATTACAAATAGTTAGAAATTTTGATTTTCTATAGCTTAATTTGATTTAAGTTTGTAAGGCGTATAAATAAATTTATTTTTATAGTCATCTATTAACAGTTTTGATAAAATTTTTCGTCACTGTCCTACCTGTTCTAATTAATGTTGCTTTTGTAACCCTTCTAGAGCGCAAAATTCTTGGTTATACGCAACTCCGACTGGGCCCAAATAAAATTTCGTTTGCGGGAGTTTTTCAACCATTTAGAGACGCGGTGAAACTTTTTGTTAAACAGTTCGAGATCAACTCAAATGTAAATTGAAAATTGTTTTCTATGTCCCCTGTTTTTATACTTATTATTTCAGTTGTTATGTGAGCTATCCTCCCTTTAAATAGGTTTGCTAGAAACTGGCCCTTAAGAATTATTTCAGCTCTTATAGTGTTGAGTTTGGGAGTCTACCCTATTTTACTAAGGGGTTGAGCATCGAATAGGAAATACGCAATGATGGGCTCAATCCGAGGAGTTGCCCAAACTATTTCTTATGAAATCAGTTTAGCCCTTGTCATTATACAATTTATAATCTTATTTGCAAGCATGAATATAAAAGACCATATTGGAAGTTTTATATGAGGTCTTTCAGTAGTACCTATTACTGGTATGATTTGAATAGTCTTACTGCTAGCAGAGACAAACCGGACACCTTTTGATTTTGCTGAAGGAGAGTCTGAACTCGTGTCAGGATTTAATATTGAGTACTCATCTATTGGGTTTGTGTTAATCTTTTTAAGTGAGTACGCTAGAATTATTCTGTTTTCAACATTTTCCATTGTATTTTTTCTCAATAAAGAAATATTCTCTATTTCTACCGCACTTTTATCCTTAATGGTTACTTCAATATGAATTATCATTCGAGCTACCTTCCCACGCTACCGATACGACAAGCTAATAAATATTGCTTGGAAAAGGTACTTGCCCGTCAGGTTAGGTATTGTCTCATTTATAAGAGTGTATCTACATATCTAGGTATTAGAAACCCTTCAAATAGAAGATCAATGGATTGACAAACCATTATTTTATGTTATAAACTAGGCTTCTTTTACCTATTTTTAATAGCGCGCCAAGGCGTGCTAGCACCACATCGGCTATGCCCAGCCTTTCTTGAAAGAATTTAATAATGCACTACCTTGCATAAGTACTCTCTAGCTTACCTGGAATTTCTGTAAAATGTAGATATACTGTACCTAGGTACATGCCTTAGACATAAATCAATCACTTGTTAAGCTCTTTCGAATGCCACGCTTATTTTTAGGACAAATAAGTATCTCGGCTTTTTACGTTTATCTTAAAAAGTTAGATTGAAGCTTACCTAAAAAAAAATGAGAGGAATTGCCCTCTAACTTTTGCTTGCCCCTAAAGCTGAGTTAAGCTCAGAAAAGTACATTACTCTAAGCGTAGAAAAAACGTATCCTTGAATAAATGCAACTGATACTTCTAAAACTATGAGTACCACTCCAGACAGCACGATAACAGGGCCTGTGGTTAATGACAAGCTCCCCCCATTTACTAGCCTAATTAAGAGATGTCCTGCAACTATATTAGCAGCAAGTCGAACAGATAGCGTAATAGGGCGGATAAAGTTTCTTACAAGCTCAATCATTACTATCAAAGGGATAAGAACATCAGGAGTACCTGATGGAACTAGATGCGCCAAGAATCTTTTTATAGCCTTGAAAATAAATCCCAACTCTATAAAAAACCATACGCAGATAGCCATGCCAATAGTTAATGAGATACTCCTCGAAGGAGTAAAAGTATAAGGGGTTAAGCCTATAAAGTTTATAGTGCAACAAATCATAAATAGCCATGTGAAGAACCTTAACCTATAAGGAATAATTTTTTCATTTATGGGGATTTTGAACTCTCCATGTAAGCTATTAACAAGAAGCAAGCATAGTTTATTAAATCGCCTGAATCCTATTAAGATCTCGGAATTGAAATAAATAGAGATAAAGGCTAGTTTGAACACTACCAAGCTTAGCCAATTTAATCTCAATAGTTCTCTTGTGGATGGGTCAAAAATGCTGAATAAGTTATTCATCCCTAGTGTCTACAACTATCACACTACACTGCTAATAAAATACTTACTTACGTCCTGGTACAGTTGTGTGCACACGCGCACGTTGCGTATAAATTTACTGATATATGTACACTTATGAAGGAGTATGAATATTTAATTCAATCCCCGGAAATTACATTTTCCGCTTCAATACTAAGCACAAATATTCTACAGTACAAAGCCGCCACATACTGATTTTTATAACTGTTAGAATTACAACGCTGCTAATATTAACTGTAAGAAGGTGACTATCCTGTGGAACACTATCTATCCCTATAGGAATTATAATAATTTTGGTGCTTAGGTGCACAGAGTTGGTCAACCCCTTAAATTCCAACGGTCCAGACATAAGCGGAAATATAATGATAATAGATTTTTTCCAGTATTGGATGGTGCTCATGTGTTTACTTATTTTGGTTCTGTCTACGCAGGCATCATTGCAGGATTTAAGTTCCTTTAACTACAGACTTCTAAAGTTACTATTTTTGGTAAACTTCTACCTAGTTATAATATTTATTGGCACGCAAAACATGTTTAGCTTATTTATCCTTTTTGAAATATCCATTATCCCAATTTTTATCGTAATTTTAGGGTGAGGGTACCAACCAGAAAAGATTAAAGCTGCTTATTCCCTCTTCTTTTTTACCGCAGTGTCCGCTTCTCCTATTGTTACAACCTTGACATATTTTTTTATAGGGGGTAGCACTATGTTTTTACCGGATTTAGGAAGCTATTTTCATTTCACTTTTTACGGCGAGGCACTTAACTTTATACTCCTATGTGGGTTTTTGGTGAAATTGCCAATCTATGGACTTCATCTTTGACTCCCTCTAGCCCATGTAGAAGCGCCTGTTTATGGGTCTATAATTTTAGCTGGCATCTTGCTCAAGTTAGGAGGATTGGGGATCTTACGGCTGAACTCTACTATAACTTCGTATTTAACCCTTAACACCTTTATCGTGATTTCCTTGTTAAGTGTAGCTTTGGTTGGAGCCACTTGTTTGTACACCACGGATCTTAAAAAAATTATTGCTTTTTCCTCTGTGTCACATATAGCTTTCTCTATTATTTTCCTAATAAGATTAAGCAAAATTAGAAGGGCTTCTTGCATGCTTATAATAATCGCGCATGCCTTCAGATCCTCAGGAATATTTTTAATAGTTTATATATTTTATCTAACTAGGCACTCTCGTAATATTTTAGTAAACACAGGAATGCTTGTAGTGTATCCATACACTACTTTCATATGGTTAATGATTATTATTTCGAGGTTGGGGGGCCCACCTGCCATCAATATGCTGGCCGAAGTGTGGTGCATTATATATAGGTTCATGAGTTTCTATAAATTGTTTTTATTAGTAGCGGTAGGATTTATGTTTGCTAGAGGGTATCACTTCGTGTTGTACAGCACACTCTCACAAAGCAACACCTCTTGAGATGTAAACTTATTCAGAGATACTACCAAAAGAGTAGCTTTTTCCGTGCTAGCTTTATTCCATATTGTCTACACTGTGTATCTATGCTTACTAATTAGGTCTTTTATTTAGTAATACCTATTTACTATTCTTGTGATAGTATGGCCTTTACACAGTAAGCTAATTTAAGCTACTGAACTCATAATTCAGGTATAGATACTTCTCTGTGTAACAGAGCCTTAGTATAAAACATTATTCCGGTATTGCACGCCGTAGATCTTTCAGAGGTTTTATGAACAATGTTGGATAGTATAGCACACTAGCGGGTAGTTTTAAATAAATAGAAGTCCTATTAAGACATTTGAAAGTACTCTAAGATAAGAAACTCAACACAGCCGCACTGGGATAAAACAGGGGCTAAGGCGTGGCCCTGTAGGATAATCCCATAACTATCTACGCTTAGGTGTCTTTACCTAAGCATTCTTGCTCGGGTAGATAAACGTAGCCGCTTACATGGGTTTAGCTTGAGAGAGTGTAAAATCACTTTAATAAGATTTTAGCGTAACCTCTTATAATTATCGCTGTTCGCCATAGATGCTTAATTAATGGGAGGTTTAGAAGGTGCAAATCACTACCTGTGAATTACATAGATGCACCCGTGTGAAGTCAAATAATTGTGCTATCATTTTAGGCATTTTAGTTAATATGGGATTATTAATTGGCACAAAAATGTGTCAAGCTCATTGCGTTAAACAAGTCGCATTACATGTCAAACACTATCAAACACCCTTATCACTTGGTTGAGATATCTCCTTGACCCCTATTTGCGTCTATTTCTGCTATAGGGCTTACTACTGGGATAGTAATATGGTTTCATTCAAAATCTATGATGCTTTTCTCCGTAAGTACTTTTATGATGCTACTGGTTATATACCAATGATGGCGAGACATCTCACGGGAGGGGTCGTTTCAAGGCTTACACACTAACATAGTAGAAATAGGACTGCGCTGGGGTATAATACTATTTATTACCTCAGAGGTTATATTTTTTATATCGTTCTTCTGAGCGTTTTTTCATAGGAGTCTATCCCCCAATGTAGAATTAGGCTGCTTATGGCCACCTATAGGAGTGGATTCATTTGACCCCTTTAAGGTACCTTTGATAAACACAATTATCTTACTTTCCTCGGGTGTCAGAGTTACATGGGCACATCACGCACTTATGGAGGGGGACTTTACTAGAGCCCAAGAAGCATTGCTGGTCACCATTTTTCTCGGAGTTTATTTCACTGCTATCCAATTATTGGAGTACGTGGAATCTTCATTTTCCATCTCCGATTCTTCTTATGGAAGAACGTTTTTTGTAGCGACAGGGTTTCACGGCCTACATGTTCTTATCGGCACTTTATTTCTTATTTTTACCCTCCTCCGTATAATGATAGGAAAAATAAGGGCGTTACACCATTTTGGGTTTGAAGCCTCGGCTTGATACTGACACTTCGTAGACGTTGTGTGGCTATTTCTATTCGTCACAATCTACTGGTGAGGAGGCAAGCTATAAATACAATGAATATTAAATATAATCATGAGAATTTAAGGTAGAGTAGTTTAATAAAAACTTAAATTTTGTAAATTTGCATTGACCCTCCTCCTCACTACTTCTCTCTTAGTTAGTAAAGATATTATATTGATCATTATTTACCTCTTACACAGGCAAGAAGGCTGACGTCTCTTTACTAAGTGCAGGCATTTTGAATTAAGGACCCCTCCTGGATTAATGATTTAAGGCTTTACACTTACTTGGCAACTTCAGCAATTTATGCCGTACAAATCTCATAAGATGAAGTGCCTGATTAAAGGGTTATCATGATAAGATAAATAATGCTTTTTAGCCTTCACCAAATTTTGTGGCTCAACTGTGCATTACAAATATATATATATATATATATATATATGCTTATTCACACGTGCACCCCCTTTTTTATGTGTGTGTGTTTACACGAAGACACTTACCAGCGCTTGCTATTTTAAGATGTTAGAACAATATAATACTCCCCCCCCCCTGGGCGAGTACTGGGCAAGGTGTAGCAAGAACCAATCAGCAGCTATAAAATAATTAGTTAACAAAGTAAAATGTTGGTAATAAAAAATTTGTTAAAGCAAGCAGGTGTGCCGGTGTAGGTATAAGAGCATGCAAATATCGCCATATCCGTCTGGCCCTATATGATGGTGTGAGCACGCAAGTCCACATTAGTAGATTGATGTCCTTACATGTACACAACGGACATACTTTAGACTACGATAATAGAAGAGTAATGAGCTTGCTTTGGGGTATTTTTTCTTGTAATTAAGCATAGGGGTATTTTGCCTCCAGACTCTAGACCAAAGATATTAGGATTGGCAGCTGGTTCAAAACGCGCGTAAAATATTCTCCACTAGGCACCTGAAAATCTTTACTTGCCGGTGAAAAATTTTGTTGAAGTGATTAATTTAAGCGCTGGATAAAAAAGTGCCAGCAACCTCGGTTATACTTTTGGCGCAACGTAACCAATTTTTTTAATAACTAATAAAATAAAGTTTATACTAAAGTTTAACTTGTAAATCTGCTTTTTTTTTAACCTCTCTCTCAAACTACTCTGGTAAATCTGATTAGCACCGGATTAATAATTAATTAACGGTAATACCATTTAAACCGAAAGCTTTTGGCTGCTCATTCCAATATTGGGGATTCTAGGTGTAAAAGATATTCCCCTTTTTTATCTTCTGAACAAATTTTTTTGTGTGGTTGTACTCGAGACCCATTTTTAGAAGAATCTAACTCAGATTATATGAAAAATTGTAAAGAAATTACTTAGAATCATTTAATAAATTATAAAAAATTTATTAACTAAATCGAACTCAAAAGTAAAGACAACAAAGTTGAATAAAAAGGAATGAGAGTTCATATCGTCCGTCGCTCTCTACTAGAATTAAGTCGTAGCAAAGTAGAAATTGTAGAAACAGTTTCTTATGTTAACAAATTACGCTGCTCAGGCAAAACCTTTTTGAGGATATCAGGGCGTGATTACGGTTACTCATATAGTTATCCCTGACGTGTGTCATACGACACTACTTGGGGCACTATACCCTGGGTAGTGCCTTCTGCACAAGTGGAGTGTTTATCTTGCCTCACATTTATTAGGAGCCTAAAGCAATCGTGGGGGGAATATTAAAATTTTCCACGAATAAAGTATTTAACATAATATCTTTTGCATAGAAATTTTCGACGTTTAACTTAGACCTTACATCTCGAATACAGGTATCAACACATTATAAGTAAAGAATTTTGAAAATTAATTTAAATAAAAAGTGGAGTAATAAATTTTTATGCCTAGTATTTTAGTTTTATAGCTTATCTTTTAGAGGGAAATCTTTTATAATTACAATAGTATGTTTTTGTAGAAGTGGTAGAAATAATAATTTTTAATCATATAATAATAAATAAAAAACTCATTTACTCGCCTAGCATAAATCAATTACATAAAAATAATAAAAATATGAGTAGGGTCTGAAATAACCACAAGTACATAAAATTAGATTTTAAATTTATCTTTATGTAAACAAATACAATTATCTTGCGTATGCTTAGCCTGTTTAATAAAGACATCGCTTAATTATTTTAGTATAGTTTGCCCGGTGCAGAGTGTAAACGGCCATTATTATGCTAAGGTAGCATAATAATTTGAAGTTTAATTTTCTTCTGGATGAAAAACTCAACTAAGTTAACTTTAATATTATTTTATTCTTTAAATTTGGTCAGCATTGAAAACCATGCTATAAAATAACTAGACGAGAAGACCCTAAAACCTTTCGATATTTTATTGGGGTAATAATAAAAATTTAATAAATTTAGCCTACTTTATAATATAAATGATTAACCAATAATGATAATAAAGGTACTTTAGGGATAACAGCAATTAAAGGAGCGAGATCTTATTAGAGCCTTTTGAATTGACCTCGATGTTGAATTAAGAATTAGCAGGTAATGTATAAATATTTGTTTTTAGTCTGTTCGACTAATAATTTCTTACATGATTTGAGTTGAGATCGACGTAAGTCAGATTGGTTTCTATCTATTATTTTTACTAAACTATTTTAGTACGAAAGGAATTAATAGGTTTTTGAAGATTAGACAAAGCTTCAATTAAGCTTTTAACTGTTAATTAAAAGATGGAATAATTCCTGTTTAATGTTTGTGTATAAATTTTTAAGATAAAGATTTGTGAGCGCCAGGAAAAAAATTTTCCGCGCCTGGCATATAGTTACTAGGGATTTTAAAAATACAAAAACTTTTTCCTAGGGTGAATTTTCAACCGGAGAAAATTTTGTGGTATTTACCCCAAAATTTTTTTAAAGCTGACAAAATTCCTTCAACAAATTTTGTTTTATGGAGAATTTAATTGACCCTAGAAAAATTTTTTGCCAAACTAGAAGCGGAAATTTTTCCGCTTAGTTAAAAAAATTTGCGCCACAGAATTTAAATTTAATGGGCATTACAGGTTCAGTCTCCCTAAACAAAAATCAATTTTTTTGTAAAAAAATGAAAAAATTTCCGCTTGTTAAAAAAATTTGGAAAAATTTTACAAAAGTAAAATTATTTCACAAGGTAAATCCA
>Ga0129327_10000777_pt1 | contig 19041 bp, 15 predicted proteins | sample CPBDNA_6_FD_111799 | JGI IMG/M metagenome (GOLD analysis project Ga0129327, IMG submission 111799) | Freshwater to marine salinity gradient microbial communities from Chesapeake Bay, USA - CPBay_Spr_31_0.8_DNA | ecosystem: Environmental > Aquatic > Marine > Coastal | place: USA: Chesapeake Bay... | reverse complement strand
TCATCACCACTAAAAGCCCTGCTTCATACCTATGACAAGTCAAAGGGACTCGGCGCGGCAAACCGTGGTCGTCATACCGATGCCGAGGTTGACACACTCATTCAAAAAGCACTGGCAACGGTTGATTCTGATGCGCGTGGCAAATTGCTGGCCGCCGCAACAGAAAAAGCCGTTGGCGAAAATTACGGTGTGATTCCGCTTCATTATCAGGTGAATACTTGGGCGGCAAAAGCTGGCTATAAATATCTGCCACGCACTGACGAGCGTACAATCGTGATGGGTCTCAGCGCAAATTAGTAAAAGACCTGTTTCTTCTCAAACAAGTGATCTCACATGCCCTGCCGTTTTTCGGGCATGTGAGATTACCATTGCCTTGTTCGGTGATTAAATGACAGCCTTTATTTTAAGACGATCGTTACAAAGCATCATTGTATTACTCGTGATGTCATTGATCGTGTTTGTTGGCGTCAACCTTGTTGGTGATCCGGTTGATATGTTGATCAATCCGGAAGCAGACCAGTTCGAGATTGATCGCGTGATCCGTGAGCTTGGGCTAGACCGGCCTGTCGCTGAACAATATTGGTATTTTATGATCAACGCCTTTCAAGGTGACCTTGGGCGATCATTCGTTTTTGGCGAACCGGCATTAAAGCTGATTATCCAGCGTATGCCGGCGACAATGGAGCTGGCGTTATTCTCGCTGTTCATTGCCATTTCCTTTGGCATCCCGCTTGGCGTTTATGCTGGCTTAAAGCCAACAAGCAAGATCAGCCGCACCATCATGGCAAGTTCTATTTTAGGCTTTTCGATGCCGACCTTCTGGGTTGGTATTATTTTGATTATGTTCTTTTCGGTAAATCTTGGCTGGCTGCCGTCAACCGGCCGCGGCGATGTTGCCACCTATTTCGGCATTACCAGTTCGATCTTCACGCTTGATGGGCTGTCGCATCTATTCCTACCAGCTTTCAATCTTGCCTTGTTCAAATTATCGTCGGTCATCAGGCTGGCACGCGCTGGTACGCGCGAAGTGATTTTGCAAGATTACATCAAATTTGCGCGCGCCAAGGGACTTGGCGAAGGCCGAATCATTCGGGTTCACCTGCTGAAAAATATTATGATTCCGATTGTCACTGTCATTGGCTTGGAATTTGGATCATTGATCGCCTTTTCAACCGTGACCGAAACGGTCTTTGCATGGCCGGGCATGGGCAAATTGATCATTGATGCGATCTATAATTTGGACCGGCCAATTGTCGTTGCCTATCTGATGATTATCGTTTTGATCTTTGTCACTTTGAATCTGATCGTGGATATTATGTATTCATTCCTCGATCCGCGGGTTCGCATTAAAGGGGTCAGCTAATGGCAGGCAAAACCGCAACATCTGGCGTTGTGCCAGCATCGGGATGGCAGAAATTCTGGTCGGACTTTTCCGAAAGCCCAACCGCTGTTGGTGCCCTATTCGTATTTCTGGTGGTGCTTTTCATCGCGATTTTTGCGCCGATAGTCTCGCCCACCAATCCTTATGATCTGGCAAGCGTTGATATTATGAACAGCCGCCTTGAGCCAGGATCGCAAGATTTTGAAGGCAATGTTTTCTGGCTTGGCACCGATGGGGCTGGGCGCGATATGTTGTCGGCAATTTTTTACGGGCTTCGGGTTAGCCTTGGCGTTGGCGCATTATCAGGCGTTGTTGCCTTGATCATCGGCGCCGCGGTTGGCCTGTCTGCGGCCTATTTTGGTGGCCGTTTTGAAACCTTGGCAATGCGGATTGTTGATATCCAGCTTAGCTTTCCATCAATTTTAATGGCGCTGGTCATTTTGGCGGTGTTTGGCAAGGGCGTTGAAAAAACCATCATCGCATTGGTACTGGTGCAATGGGCCTATTACGCCCGCGCAGCGCGCGCTAGCGCCCTTGTTGAAAAGAACAAGGAATATGTCGAGGCGGCGCAATGTCTTGCCCTTGGCGACAGGCGGATCATCCTTCATCACATCATGCCGAATTGTTTGGCCCCGCTGATTGTTGTTGGCACGCTGCAAACCGCGCATGCAATCTCGCTTGAAGCGACCTTGAGTTTTCTTGGTCTTGGGCTACCAATTACCGAACCCTCACTTGGGTTGCTGATTGGTAACGGATTTGAGTTCATGTATTCAGGTGATTACTGGATTAGCATTTTTCCGGGTGTCGCCCTGCTTATCACCATCGTGTCGATTAATCTTGTTGGTGATCAGCTGCGCGATATTTTTAACCCGCGCTTGCAACGATGAGGTGCGCCGTGGATCCGATACTTCAAATCAAAGATTTACAGACGCATTTTTTCACCAAGGCCGGTGTTCTTAAAGCGGTTGACGGGGTTAGCCTTGAAATCGGCGCTGGTGAAATTGTTGGGCTTGTTGGCGAATCCGGTTCGGGAAAATCGATCACCGGCTTTTCGATCATGGGGCTTGTTGACGCGCCCGGGCGCATTGTTGGTGGCCAAATCCTGTTCAAAGGACAGGATCTGGCAAAATTATCACCCGCCGAAATGCAGGCCTATCGCGGCAACCGGATTGCGATGATTTTCCAAGATCCGATGATGACGCTAAATCCGGTTTTGCGCATTGAAACACAAATGGTTGAGACGATCCTGTCGCATGATAGCAGCGTCAGCAAGATTGACGCACATGCCCGCGCCCGCGACGCGTTGGGGCTGGTTGGCATTTCGTCACCTGATGAACGGCTTCGTGCCTATCCGCACCAATTTTCAGGCGGCATGCGCCAACGCGTCTCGATTGCCATTGCCATGTTGAACCGGCCTGATTTGATCATTGCCGATGAGCCGACAACCGCGCTTGATGTCACGATCCAAGGACAGGTAATTCACGAAATGCAGCGCCTATGTCAGGAAACCAAAACCGCTTTGTTGTGGATCACGCATGATCTTGCCGTGGTTGCCGGTATCGCCGAACGTATTTGCGTTATGTATGCTGGGCGCGTCGTTGAACAGGGGCCAAATGCCAATGTGATTGCGGCACCAATGCACCCCTATACAACAGGCTTGCTTGGCAGTGTGCCGGGGCAGAACCGGCGCGGCCAACCCCTGCAGCAGATCGAAGGCATGGTGCCATCATTGATGAATCTGCCAACGGGCTGTGCTTTTCAGAACCGGTGTAATCTGGTTAGCGATATCTGCACCAGCACCAATCCAGATGCCATAAGCACCAAAGATGGTCGGCTGGTCCGATGCCACAACATCGCTGCAGGAGACAGCGCATGACACCGCTTTTGACCGTATCAAATCTATCACGCGATTTTGTCAAATCACTTGATATGGTGGCCAAGGTGTTAAACCGGCTTGGGCAGAATTATCGTGAAGAAGTGGTGCATGCCGTTGATGATGTATCCTTTTCCGTCTTCAAGGGTGAAATTGTTGGCGTTGTCGGCGAATCTGGATGTGGTAAATCAACTCTTGGGCGCATGGTAGCTGGTATTTTGCCGCCGACAAGCGGGCAGGTTTCCTTTGATGTGACGCAGGCTAAAAACACCGATATTCCCGATGCGTTGCGGACGCAGATGATTTTTCAGGATCCGTTTTCATCGCTGAATCCACGAAAACGTGTCATTGACATCATTACCGAAGCACCAATCCATCACAAATTGATTGCCCCATCAGAAAAGCGCGCCTTTGCCATTGAAATGCTGCAACGGGTCGGGCTGGATCCAGATACGCTAGAACGATATCCGCATCAATTTTCCGGCGGGCAACGGCAACGTGTTGGCATTGCGCGGGCGCTCGCCGTATCACCTGAATTTCTGGTTTGTGATGAATCGATTGCAGCGCTTGATGTATCGATTCAGGCGCAGATCATTAATCTTTTTGTTGATTTGAAAGATAGTTATGATCTGACCTATCTTTTTATCAGCCATGATATTGGCGTGATCGAGCACATCTCGGATCGGGTAATCGTGATGTATCTTGGCCGCATTGTCGAAACGGCGCCAATTGAAACTTTTGTCAAACAGCCAAACCACCCCTATACGCAAGCGCTTCTTGCCGGGGTGCCGCGACTTGAGGTTGGCAAACGTCAATATGAGCCCATCAGCGGCGAAATCCCATCCCCTCTCTCACCGCCAACGGGCTGTCATTTCCATCCAAGATGTAAATTTGCAACGGCACGGTGCAAAGCCGAAAAGCCGGCATTGCGTGAAATCGCACCTGCGCATTTTTCTGCCTGTCATTTGAATGACGAGGCCTGATCCCTATTGCTTGGCAACAGCTTGGAAAGGCTTTCCGGCAAGCGCCAGAACACAGCTTGTCAGAACCCATGCGCCTTTCGCGATGGCTTCATTGCTGGCGAATTCCTCAGGGCAATGGCTTAGCCCATCGCGGCACGGAATAAAGATTATGGCCGCCGGTGCAAAGCGTGACAGATGCGCCGTATCATGACCGGCTCCGCTTGCCAATTTTATCGCAGATAACCCATTTATTGCCGCCGAATCGCTAAGATTTTGCATCAGGTCACTATCCATTGGCGCAATATCAGCTGCGGCAAGTGGTGCCACATCAACAGCGCAATTGCGGCGTGTCACACAATCACGGCAAATGGTTTCAAATGCCGCCAGAAAGGCGCTTTTGGCATGGGCGCTTGCCGATCGCATATCAAGCGTCATTTCAACCTGACCCGGCACGATCGCGGCGCCATTTGGAAAAACGTCAATCTTGCCAATCGTTGCCACAAAATGCTGGTTTTCATCACGGGCGATATCACTTGCCAGACGATTTATTGCTTGAATGATATCCGCCGCCGCGACAAGCGCATCCTGCCGATCGGCCATCGGCGTTGTGCCACTATGACCAGCCTGACCCTTAACCGAAATACCATAGCGGTAAATCCCCGGAATCGCGGTCACAATCCCGATATCATGGCCTTGAGTTTCCAATATTTTCGCCTGTTCGATATGAAGCTCAAGACAGGCCAGAATTTGATCAGCATCGGATCGCACTTTATCACAGCCAAGATTGGTGCCGCCAATGCGGGTGATTTCGTTTCCAAGCTGGCGGCCATCTGCATCAACCCGACCCAAGATTTCAGGCGTTAACAGCCCCGCCATGTGACGGCTGCCAAGACAAGATGTACCCCAGACATTTAGTTCCTCACCAAGATAATCGACAATTTCCAGATCAAATGGCAGTTCGATCTGATTTTGATTGAGATAATGCACCACCTCAAGCGCCGCAATAACACCGGCGATGCCATCAAACCGGCCACCGGCAGGCACTGTATCAATATGTGATCCGATTAGGACTTTCGTTCCATCGGCCTTGTCCCCATTCGCCTTTTTTAAATTGGCCGTGCGGGTACCAATCAAATTGCCTCCTGAGTCGATATGACAAACAAGTCCAGCTGCAGCAAACGCATCGGCAAGCCAGTGCCGCGCCGCGTCAAATTCGGGGCTGAAAACAAGCCGCGTATAGGGGCGATCCGCTTCGGTAAAGCTGGCAAGCTTGTCAATGGCGGCGGCGATACGCGCTGTTTGCGCCTTGGCTGGGCTGACTTTCATTGAAACCACCATCTGCTGTTTGACTGCGATCAAAATCAGCGTAGAGTTTAATTTAGGATTTTCAACCAGCCCATGATCAGTGGGGGCTATGTTTGGTCTGGAGCATCCGCTTTCAGCAAGGATGACATAATTTTCTGACCACGGACAGCGTATTTAGGAGCTTAGAATGCAACTGGTGAAAGCATTGGTATCGGCGCATGAAGAACTTGCCTCTTGGCGGCAACATCTGCATCAAAATCCGGAAATTGCCTATGAAGAAAAAGACACGTCCGACTTTGTTGCGGCCAAGCTTGAAAGCTTTGGTGTTGATGTTCATCGCGGGTTCGGCGGCACCGGTCTGGTCGGGGTGATCAAAGGCAATCAGGGCGATCCCGAAAGCGGCAAAGCCATTGGCCTTCGCGCCGATATGGATGCCTTGCCAATGTCTGAAGAAACCAATCTTGCCTATGCGTCACAGCGCCCCGGGCGCATGCATGCTTGCGGTCATGATGGCCATACAACCATGCTTCTTGCGGCGGCGCGGCATCTTGCCGAAACGCGGGATTTTCATGGTACCATCTATTGTATTTTCCAACCCGCGGAAGAAGGCGGCAATGCTGGCGCCCGATCAATGATCAAAGATGGTCTATTTGAAAAATTCCATATGGATTCGGTCTGGGGCATGCATAACTGGCCGGGGCTAGAGGTTGGTCGTGCGGTTGCGCATTGCGGCGCGGCAATGGCTGGTGCCGATATTTTCGTCCTGACGATTGACGGCAAGGGCGGTCATGCCGCAATGCCGCATTTGACAAAAGATCCGGTAGCCGCAGCCGGCATGTGTATTCTGGCGCTTCAAACCCTGATTTCGCGCCAGCTTGACCCGTTCGATCAGGCCGTGATTTCGCTTACCAAGCTCGAAGCCGGAAGCGCCTTTAATGTGATTCCGGCCACCGCCACAATTGGCGGCACTTTGCGAACCATGAATGCCGGAACGCGCATGCGGATGATTGCCGCAATTGAAACAACCGCGAAAAATGCCGCAGCAACCTTGGGATGCAATGTTGCAATGGAATTGCGTCCGGGCTATCCGCCAACATTAAATCATGAGAGCGACGCTTTATTTGCGCGTGATATTATCACTGACATGCTTGGCGCGGATGGGCTGGAAACCAGCATGACACCGGTCATGGGTGCCGAGGATTTTTCCTTTATGCTGGAGAAAAAACCCGGTGCCTATATCTGGCTTGGGGCGGGATTACAGTCAGAAAATCTGCATAGTCCGCATTTTGATTTCAATGATGATCTATTGCCAATTGGCGCCAGTTTTTGGGTTCAGCTTGCCCAATCAAAACTGGCCTAATCAAAACTGGCCATAAACATCTCAGCCCAAGGGCAAAGACGCCCAGCCCCTTAAGGGGCTGGCGAAGCTAATTATTTTGATGGCCGATTGCCGTCGCCGCCTATTCAGGCTTGGCAATGATAGGCGGGCTAACCTCTTTTGGAATTGGACATTGATACGGCGTTTTAGCCTGCCGGTCATTATGAACAGCACGCGCCGCCTCGAGTGTTTCTGGCGATTGAATCAAGGCGCTGGCCGTTGCCGCCATCACTTTTGCCGCATGGATCATGCCCTTATGCGCCGCCGGTGCCTTTCCTTGAGCGACGGTTTGCCATGTATGAAATGGCGTGCCAACCGCGCAGGTCGCAACGCGTGCCTGAACCGTTGGCACAACCCAGCTCACATCGCCAACATCAGTTGATCCCTCACCGCCACTACTTGTCCGGTCAAGCGGCGCAACAAAATCGCAAAGCGGCAGATCAGCAGGCGTTTCAAGACCAACACGTTGAAAGCTGGCAGCGATATCATCCTTGGTCAAAGTCTGGCGAATTTCATTGGCGAAACCTGAATCATCAGCGTCAAACGGCACCGGCCCAAGCTTGTCAAATTCACGCTGCATCATTTCTTCAAGTGGCCGATTGCCAACCAGATTGGAAACCCCTGAATAGACTTTGACGTCAACCTCGGTTCCGGTCATTAAGGCCGCGCCATCGGCAATGCTGCGCACGCGCGCAACAAGGTCACGCAAAGTTGACAAATCAGCCGCCCGCACAAGCTGGCGAACCGTTGCTTTTGCCTGAACAACATTTGGCGCAACCCCGCCAGCATCAAGATAGGCATAATGCACCCGCGCTGAGTCGGGCATATGCTCACGAAGATAATTCACCCCAATATTCATCAGCTCACAGGCATCAAGGGCGCTTCGGCCAAGATGCGGGGCAGCGGCCGCATGCGCCGCCTTGCCATGAAAGGTGAAATCAATACGCGAATTGGCAAGCGAATGGCCATGCTGGACAGCATTAAAGGTTGATGGGTGCCAAGAAATCGCCGCATCGACATCATCAAACAAACCATCGCGTGCCATATAGGCCTTGGCTGCGCCACCTTCTTCGGCGGGGCAACCATAATAGCGCACCCGTGCCGCAATGCCATTTTCGGCAAGCCAATCCTTGACCGCAGTTGCCGCCAAAAGCGACGCTGCCCCTAACAGATTATGGCCACATCCATGCCCATTGCCGCCCGACTCAATGGGGCTATGCGCGGCGACACCGGGGGCCTGACTAAGCTGGGGAAGCGCGTCAAATTCACCAAGAATGGCAATCACCGGCCCTTCGGTTCCAGCTTCGCCCATGACCGCAGTTGGCATGCCGCAAATGCCTTCGGTAACGACAAATCCTTCGGCTTTTAACGCCGCCACATGTTCGGCAACCGATGCAAATTCATTGTAAAGCGTTTCGGGTGTTTCAAAAACCCGATCCGATAATGCAATAAATTCAGCCCCTTTTGCGTCCACCAATTTCCAAATCTGTTCTTCATTTAACATGTTCAACTCGTTTCTTCCCAAAAAGAATTCACCCAATGAAATGGCGGAAAAACCATTATTCTATAAAGAAATGTTAAATCCAAAATGAACGTTTACACAAATGTAAAACAAGCATGACATGTAGATATTTTTGGCGATGGCACATGAGGCAAAAAAGCAGCCTTTTTTGGCAAAGACAAAGGCCAAATCTAGCCGCGCATAAGCGCACCATTCGGATCATAGGCCGCTGCGCCCAGAATTTCGGCATCAAAAAGCGTTCCCAGAATTTCCACCTGTAATTTTGTCCCCGCGCCAGCATAAGCGGTTTTGACATAGCCCATTGCCATTGACTGGCCAACCCGATGCGCATAGCCGCCAGATGATACATAACCCACCGCCTGACCATCTTTTAATATGGCCTCGTCATTCGAGACATCAATTGCGTCAACATCAATTATCATTGTGACAAGCCGCTGATCCGGCCCATCTTTTTGTGCTTTTAATGTGGCATCCTTGCCAATAAAATCTTTGTTCCAATTGATAAAGGCGTCCATGCCGGATTCAACCGCATTGAAATCAGGACGATATTCCAGCGACCACACGCCCCAGCCCTTTTCCAGCCGCATTGACAGCAGCGCCCGCGACCCATACCAGCGATAGCCAAGATCAGCACCTGCCGCCTCAATGACCTCGGCAAGGCGAAGCAAATATTGCGGATGGCAATAAATCTCAAAACCCAATTCGCCTGAAAAGCTGATCCGGTTTAAAATCACCGGCACACCAGCAACAAAACATTGGCGCAGATCGCGGAATTTCAGACTATCAGCACCAACATCATCACGCGTGATCCGTGCCAAAAGCATGCGTGATTTCGGGCCAGACAGGGCAATCCCATGCCAATCATCCGACCGATTGCGATATGCGACATCATCGGGAAGATCCTTTTCAAACCAGCGGCGATGCGCCTGCTGCATCGCGCCTGATCCGAAAAGCATGAAATGATCATCGGCAAGACATGCCACGGTCAAATCGCCATATAATTTTCCCTTTGGCGTCAACATCGGCGTCAAGGCCAATCGCCCGGGTGCCGGAATATAGCCTGCCAATGTATGATCAAGATAGGCACGCGCCCCCGGCCCTTTGAATTCATGTTTGGAAAAATTGGCAATTTCAATGCCGCCAACCGCGTCTTGAACGGCCTTGATTTCACGCCGTACATAATCATGCGACCGGTTGCGCTCAAAACTCGGCACCTCGAAAGAATCATCAGGCCCATCAGCAAACCATAACGCATGCTCAAGTCCAAAGCCTTGGCCCATCAATGCGCCTTTTGCCACAAGCCGGTCATAAAGTGATGTGGTTTTTTGCATCCGGCCTTTCGGCAAGGTTTCGTTCGGAAAGGTCATCACAAACCGGCGTTCATAATTTTCTGATGATTTTACCGTTCCCCATTCGGGCGTTGCAAATTCGCCAAACCGCGCCACATCCATTGCCCAGACATCAATCGACGGCTCGCCATCGATCATCCATTCCGCCATGGTCAGCCCAACGCCGCCGCCCTGACAAAAGCCAGCCATCACCCCAACCGCAACCCAGTAATTTTTCATGCCCGGAACCGGCCCGATCATCGGATTACCGTCAGGGCCAAAAGTGAAAGGGCCATTAATGATATTTTTGATACCAGCCTTGCCAATGGCAGGAATCCGGTCAAACGACATTTCAAGCCGATCAGCAATACGGTCAAGATCGGGATTCAGCAATTCATGGCCAAAGTCCCACGGCGTGCCTTCGATTTTCCACGGCGTTGATTTTGGCTCATAGGTTCCAAGAAGCATACCATTGCGTTCCTGCCGGAAATAGATATTCGCCTCATAATCAATGCCAGCTGGCAAACGGCCAGCGCCATCAGGCGCCATCCTGCTGGCAATCTCGCTAATATCTTCAGTGATTAAATAATGATGTTCCATTGGTTGAACCGGTAAATGCACACCAGCCATCTTGCCAACTTCACGCGCCCATAATCCCCCACAATTGACAATTTGTTCGGCATTGATCTGGCCCTTTGGCGTTGTCACATCCCAACTGCCATCTGGGCGCTGCTGAACAGCGGTAACAGGCGTATGGGTGAAATATTGCGCGCCATGGATACGCGCCGCCTTGGCAAAAGCATAGGTTGCCCCCGACGGATCAAGATCACCATCCTGATCATCCCAAAGCGCGGCGTAATAATGTTTGGATTCAATCAGCGGATGGCGTTCGGCGAGTTCTTGCGGGCTGATAAATTCTTGATGAAGCCCCATATAGCGCGCCTTGGATCGTTCACGTTTTAGATAATCATACCATTCTTTTGTTGATGCGGCATAGAATCCGCCGGTGATATGCAGCCCAACCGAATGGCCAGATGTTTCCTCAATTTCCTTGTAAAGATCGATTGTATAGCTCTGCAGGCGGCTGATATTCGGATCCGAACTAATCGTATGAATCTGGCCAGCCGCATGCCAGCTTGACCCAGAGGTCAATTCATCGCGTTCGAGAAGCACGACATCCGTCCAGCCAAATTTGGCAAGATGAAACAAGATCGAACAACCAACAACACCGCCACCAATCACCACCACTTTGGCATGTGTAGGAAGCGGATTCACCGTGCCAGTTTCACCGCTTTGAATCACGGGCATGGCAAATCTCCTTGATCGTTACGAAGACATCTCACCGTTATTCGTAAAACCAGAGCAAAGTAGACGTCAAGCCATTCTTCGCTATTGCCCGGCCCATCAGCCACACCAGTTAGTGACCCAGTTTAGTCACGGCTATCCTTGTGCCCAATCAATTGCAACCCAATCATCAGGCCAGTTGATAGAACGATCATCAATGTGGAAATGGCGGCGATGGTCGGATCAATATAATCACGAAGCGCGCTGAACATCTGTTTTGTCAGGGTTGAATTACCACCGCCCGACAGAAAAATAGAAATGATCACCTCGTCAAATGACGTCAAAAAAGCCAATAATGCGGCGGTTAGAATCGAAAATTTCAATTGCGGAAGGGTGATTTCAAAAAAGGCCCTGATCCGCGTTGAACCAAGGCTTTGCGCAACACGTTCCTGATTGAGATCATAGGTTCGCAAGGCCGAGGTAATGATAATCATCACAATCGGAACCGATAAAACCGTATGCGCCAAAACAAGGCCGGAAATCGAATTCACAATTCCAACCTTACCAAACACATAAAATGTGCCAATCGCAATCAAGATCACCGGCACGATCATAGGGGTCATCAATAAAAAGAAAATGGCTTTGCCATAGCGGCTTCCCGAAACGAAAAGACCATAAGCCGCCATTGTCCCAAATGGCGTTGCGACAAGCATTGTCAAAAAGGCCACTTTCAATGATGTGATCGTTGCCCTAATCCAGCGCGGCGTTTCCAGATATTCATCATACCAGCGCAGCGACCAATCGCGTGGTGGAAATTCCAGATATTGCGAGTCAGAAAAAGACATTGGAATCACAATCACCGTTGGTACCACCAGCAAAAACATGATGAGACCGGCAAGGCAATATAGCCATAGCCGATCGCCGTGGGTGATCTGGGTTTCGCTTGCCGCTGATGTTAACCAGCTCATATCAATGCCTCCCAAACATCACTGAATCCAATTTCAAAAACCGTGACGCCAACGCCAAGACGGCAAAAGTTGCAACAAGCAAAACTACGCCAAGCGCGCTTGCCGCGCCCCAATTGAACTGGTCTTCTAAAATAGCGGTAATCTGCATTGACACCATGATCACCTTGCCGCCACCAAGCACCGCCGGCGTCACATAAAAGCCAAGGCAAAGCACAAACACAATGAGCGACCCTGCCACCACACCTGGCAAGGATAGTGGCACGAAAACTTGCCAAAATGTCTGAATTGGCGTTGCCCCCAAATTCGCCGCAGCTTGAAGCGTGTTACGGTCGATACGTTGCATGGCAGCATATAAAGGTAAAACCAAAAATGGCAGCATGATATGAACCATGCCAATCAAAGTGCCATTTAGATTATGTGCAAGCTTGATTGGCGTATCCCATATGCCAAGGTCGATGGCAAAATTATTAATAAGGCCGTTTCGTTGCAGCATAACCAGCCAGGCATAGGTTCGAACCAAAAGCGATGTCCAAAATGGCAACAACACCGTCAGCATAAATAACCCGACATATTTGCGCGGCATCTGCGATAGGAAATAGGCAAGCGGATACCCAATTAAGATACATAAAAACGTGGTCAGAAAACTGACATTGAATGTCGTTCTGAACACGCGCAAATAGGATTTATATTCGATCATTTTCTGATAATTGGCCAAAGAGAATTGACCCGTCTCATCCAGAAAGGACAGCGAAAACAGCCACCCAACCGGAATGATGATTATCAGAGCAACGACAATAATTGCCGGTATCGTCAAGGCCAGCAGCATGGCTGCTTCCTTGCGTTCAGCCGCGCGAAGCTTTTTTGCCCCAAGCGCGCCGCGACTATTGTGATCACCCTTTGCCATTATGCCGCCACCATCATGTCGCCCCATCGGGAATGATGATGATATCCTTTTTATCAATCGACAATGTTATATTTTGCCCCTCAGCAAGCGAGTCAATATCATCACCCGAACGCGTATTCATCCGCGCAATCAGCGTTTCGCCTTCACCGGTTTCCATCATCATCAATGCGGTTTCCCCTTGATAGACAAGCTCGGTGATAATGCCCTTAAAATATAATTTGCTTGATTGTATTTTGGCCTTTGCCGCCACCATCGACAGACGTTCAGGCCGAATGACAAGCGACCATGCTTTGGCCGATTGACCGCTTGGCAGATCGGCGATTCTCACGCCGTCATAAACAAGCCCGCCCTTGGCATCGCGGACAAGCGGAATGAATGAGGATTCGCCAATAAAGCTGGCAACAAAACTATTGGCAGGGCGGTTGTAAATTTCACGCGGCGTGCCGATCTGTTTGACCTCGCCATCATTGATCACGGCAATGCGATCGGACATGGTCAATGCCTCACGCTGATCATGCGTAACATAAACAGTGGTAACCCCTAATTTGCGGTGAAGCTGCTTAAGCTCGATTTGCATTTCTTCACGCAGCTTTTTATCGAGTGCCGATAAGGGCTCATCCATAAGCAATATGGTCGGGCCAAACACAAAGGCACGCGCCAATGCAACACGCTGTCTTTGCCCCCCCGATAGCTGGTCAATGCGGCGGTTGGCAAAATCGGATAATTGCACGGTGTTTAAGGCATCCATCACTTTTTGGTTTTTTTCCTGCTTGGCGATTTTGCGAAGCTTTAACGGAAAAGCCACATTTTCAAAAACCGACATATGTGGGAATAGCGCATAATTTTGAAAGACCATGCCAACCTCACGCTGATGCGGCGGCATCAAGGTCACATCACTATCGCCGAAACATATCTGCCCGGAATCGGGCCGATTAAATCCGGCAATCGCCATCAGCAATGTGGTTTTTCCTGAACCCGACGGCCCCAGCAATGTCAGGAATTCACCTGCCTTCACATCGATGCTTACCGCGTTCAGCGCATAAAAATTGCCGTATGATTTGGTCAATTCAGTGACTGAAATTGACAATGAGGCCGGTCTGTCAGGTACCATTTTGTGACTAACCCTCTTTTGAAATATGTATGAAAGAGACGTAATACGAAGGCCGTTGCCTTCGTATTACCATTTGCTGTCGGATCACCATTTCATGGTGACTCTGGAACGATGCTGGCGTTTACTCGCTCAATAATTCCATATACATCTCGAGTGCCTTTTCACGGTAATTGGCATACCAATCAAGATCGACGGCAAGCATTTTTGACACATTTTTTGGATGTGACGGCAATGCCTCAAGAAGCTCTTTTGAAGCTTTTGTAACCTTATAAGCCTCTTTATTCGTCGGCCCATAAGTAATATGGAATGGCAGATTGGCCTGATATTTCGCCTTTGAGATTTCGCCAAGGAATTTCATCGCCATATCTTTGTTTGGCGCCCCTTTTGGAATGCCAAAACCATCATAGTCACGAAGCGCCTGATTAAAGGTATAGCCAACCTTTGCCCCGTCTTTGCGCGCATTATCAAAGCGACCATTCCAGCCAGTGATCATATCAACTTCTTGATCTTTCATCAGCTGCGCCTGCATCGCGCCCGATTTCCAATAAACGGCGATATGTGGCTTTAGCTCACGAATTTTTGCGATGGCCTTTTCGATACCACCCTTGCTTGCCAGAAATTCATAAACTTTTTCTGGCGGCACACCCATTGCCATGACCGCAGGTTCAAGAACACCATCAACATTATTCAGCCGGATGGCGCGCGTTCCAGGAAATTTTTTCACATCCCAAAAATCAGCCCATGAATTCGGCGCACCAGCCGTTCCCGGCGCGCCATATTTATCAGTGTTCCATGCAAAGACGGTGGCAAACACATCCGAACCAATACAATAATCGGTATAGGTGTTTGGAATGAAATTAGAGACATCAACAACATTGAAATCGATTTTCTCAAGCGCACCTTTTGCTGCAGCGGCAGCGCATCCGCCAGACCCGCTGACGACTAGATCCCAACTCACCGCGCCCGATTCGACCTGCAACATAACCTTCGACATGCTGGCGCCTGACTCGCGGTTAATTTCAATACCTGAATTTTTGGACGCATCTTTGAAAAGCGCTGCATCCTGAGCTTTGCCATAAGACCCACCCCAAGAGACGACAGTCACCGGATCGGCTTGCACGGAACCAACTGCACAAAGCGACAAAAATGCCGCGCCTGCAATGCCGAAAACCGAATGAGCTTTTGCCCGTCGTAATAATGTGAAAACCATGGTTTCCTCCTTTAGATTTTATTGATGCCGAAAGTTTACGCAAACCAACTCAATTTTCTCATAATGCCTATTTTAATCTCACCGATAAACCAATCCCTTCCTTAAAGACTATTTCAGCATTCTATGAGATATGTTCAGCAAACCTTTCAGCTGGTTTATTTGCTGAATTTTTAAAAGCTTGTTTCATTTGCCACTGGTCACACCAGCGATACCAACTCACCACTGCAGGCAAGAACCAAGGCTTGCCCGTATAGAGTGGCCTTGTTGGAAAGGGAATATTGTCAAAGGCTGTTTTGCCTTCGGGTAGCGCCAGCGTTTGCTGGCCAAGACGCATCCCAAGGTAACTCGCCATGCCAACCCCAGATCCGCAATATCCCATGGCGAAGTGCACGCCCTCATTTACCCCTATATGCATTAACTCATCAAAGCTATAGGCCACTGTTCCGCACCATGAATGCGACAGGCCATAAGCCTGCAATTCAGGGAAAATCCGGCACATATCCTGTTTCAGTTTCGGCCCGCTGATTGCCGGATTGGTCTCATTTGCCGATACACGCCCACCAAACAAGATACGGCTGCGATCCGGGGATGGCCGGAAATAATAGACAATTTTACAACTATCACTGATCGATCTATTTGTCGGAAACAGCCGATCCATAACCGGTTTTGGCAAAGGGTCGGTGGCGATGATATAGCTGCCAATCGGAATAACACGGCGGCGCACCCATGGCACCAAATCTCCACTATAGCCATTGGTGGCAATCACCACCTTTCCGGCTTTTATGTGACCCTTTGGCGTGGTGACAATGAATCCCGTTCCTGATCTGACGATGCTCATTGCCGGACAATGGCCCGTTACCCGCACACCAGCAGTCAACGCTGTTTGCAAAATACCGGCGTAATATTTTGCCGGATGAAGCGAGGCATGGCGTGAAAAAACAACGCCGCCAAAATACATGTCGGAACCAAGCTCTTTATGCTGGTCTTGACGCTGAATAACGGTTGTTGGCACATTTTCCTCATCGCCAAGCCGTGCCGCCTCGCGCACCAAGGCCGCAAAATGTTGCGGTGTATGCGCGGCGTGAAACCGGCCATTACGCCTGAAATCACAATCAATGCCATTGTCAGTGATAAAGCTTTCGATCCATTCAAGCGATGCCGTGCCTTCGGCGCGAATGGCCCGGGCGCGATCGGCGCCAAACCGTTTGGTAAGTTCAGCAAGTGATGGTTTTACACTGCTGCTAATTTGCCCACCATTGCGTGTACTGCATCCCCAACCGGGCGTCTGTGCCTCAAGAACTTGCGTTACTTTGCCAGCTCTGGCGGTGATGATAGCGGCATGCATGCCGGTATAGCCCGATCCAATGATAACAACATCTGCCGCGGGCAAAATATCATGGTCAGTTGCTGGCAAAGGCGCCATGCCATCAGCCCAATAGGCGCCATGATCAGCAATCGCCTTACACGTCTTTGGTGCGGCATCAACATCCATTCACTTGACCTCGTCAAAACCAAACCGCATCGGTTAGTTTGAAATTCTGTGACCGTGAAATTAACTATCTTGACTCAAAGCTAAAAAACAAATGAAATAAAAACAACATAATTTGTGTTATATATTTATTCGATTCTCTTATAGTTAAATAATGCTTTTGCATGGGGACAAAGCGGTTATGCAGGTCAAGCAGCGTCACCTTGAGGTGTTTGAAGCCATTATGGCAGCTGGATCAATTTCCCGTGCCGCAACGCAACTCAACATCAGTCAGCCCGCCGTTAGCATTGCACTTGCCAATCTTGAAGATTTATGTGGCTTTAAACTTTTCAAACGTGACCGCGGGTTTTTTGCGCCAACGCGCGAAGCCTTGCTTTTGCAAGATGATATGACGCAAGGGCTTTTGGCGTTAACGCGTGTATCGCAGCGCGTTTCTGAAATTCACGCCGGATCAACCGGCAGTATCCGCATTGCCACAAACGGCGCCATGGCGGTACATTTTCTGCCGCCGCTGATTGCCGCCTATCACCGTGACCATAGTGATGTCAGCATCGATATTATGGTTCGCAGTTCACGCCAAGTTGCCGATTGGGTAAGTCACCGCCAGATTGATATTGGCTTGATTGATACACCTGTTCCCGTTGCCGGATTACATGCCGAATTATTCAATCTGGAATGTGTTTGTGTGATGCATCAAGATGATCCGCTTGCTGCAAAACAGGTGATCACACCAGCAGACTTAGCTGGCCGGTCGGTTGTTGCCATCACTGGCCAACATATGGTTGACCGTCAATTAGATACGCTATTGGCCGAATCGAATGTAACCGTCGAACGGCATTTATCGAGCTATTTTTTTGCAATTGCCCGTAACATCATTGCAGCCGGAACAGCACTGGCGATTATCGATCCAACCAATGGTATGGCAAATGTAACTGACGGTGTGATCTGGCGCCGGTTTCAACCATGCATCACGCATGAACTGGCCATTATCACCCCTGCTGGCCAGCCGCTTGGCCACACGGCAGCTGATCTTTATCAACGCATCGCCACATCTTTGCAAAAACTGGCTGTCTAATTTGAAAGGACATCTTGCGATGACGCGCGCAATCAAAATGCTACTCACCTCAATGGCCAGTGAATGCCGCAAGTCGGATCTGACGATCTGTCAGAATCTATCAAACGCATTTGATGCCTTTGCGGCAACGCGCATTGAGCTTTTGCCTCTATCGCCAAAAGCTGTCCAAAATAGCAAAAATATCATGGCGCGCGCATGCCCCGAAACCGCATCAGATCACATCACAATCATCCGGCAATGCGCGGCAAATCTGGGCTGGCGAAAGCCCGGTTTCGGGCTTGTTCCAGATGCTGTTGTCGCCCATATGGACGTTTGTGAAATCATCGGCCCTTCGGGTCAAATCAAGGATGAATCAATCCGTGCTGGATTGCTATTTCAAGATGCCAATGTCCTTTACCCGCGCCATAGCCATGCTGCCGAAGAAATTTATTTTCCCCTATCCGGTCAGGCCGCATGGCAAAGAGATGATGATGACTGGCGGCTTCATGCGCCGGGAGACGTGATTCATCATTTACCATTTCAACCACATGCAATCAAAACCAGGACAATGCCGCTTTTGGCCTTCTGGGGATGGGCTGGCGACATTGGCGCAGACAGCTATCACATCTAGCATCGCTTTTGCAAAAATGCCCAAGCTGGGCGCAACTTTAACCAACATCTAACAAGCAGGTGTGACATGAAACTCAAATCAATTGAAACATTTTGCAATGAATATATTGGTTTTGTTCGCGTGACCGCTGAAGACGGCAGTCACGGTTGGGGACAGGTTGCGACCTATAATAGCGATATTACCTGTCAGGTCCTGCATCGGCAGGTCGCGCCTTGGACATTTGGCAAAGACACAACTAATCTTGATGATTTGCTGGCATTCATCTATGAGCGCGAACATAAATTTCCCGGATCATATCTTCGCCGTGCCATGGCTGGATTGGATACCGCAATCTGGGATTTGCGCGGCAAGATTGCTGGCAAACCAGTTGCCGCTTTATTGGGTGGATCGGCTGGCAGTATTCGGGCCTATGCAAGCTCGATGAGGCGCGACATCACGCCTTTGGCCGAAGCCGAACGGTTGAAGGCGTTACGCGATGAATATGGCTTTGACGCATTTAAGGTGCGGGCAGGTGCCGAAGTTGGCCGCAATCAGGATGAATGGCCCGGTCGCACCGAAGACATCATTCCCACCATGCGGCGCGCATTGGGCGATAATATTGACCTGCTGATTGATGCCAATAGCTGCTATACGCCGCAACG
>Ga0129327_10000769_pt1 | contig 19156 bp, 16 predicted proteins | sample CPBDNA_6_FD_111799 | JGI IMG/M metagenome (GOLD analysis project Ga0129327, IMG submission 111799) | Freshwater to marine salinity gradient microbial communities from Chesapeake Bay, USA - CPBay_Spr_31_0.8_DNA | ecosystem: Environmental > Aquatic > Marine > Coastal | place: USA: Chesapeake Bay... | reverse complement strand
CGCCATTGGGGCACCCGGTGCCGTTGTTGAGCCCCCAGGAAGCACTAAGAATTGTGGGTGGTTCAGGAGCAGCAAAGCTTGATGGTGCAGAAACCACGCCCGCTCCAAGAAGAACGAAACCAGCGAAGGCCGAAGCAATTCTTTTCATGATCGCACCTTCTCATGGTCTTAGGAATGTACTTATCCCAGGTGCAGATAGTTCCCAACCCAGTCGGGGCTTTGCATATTGCTTGACCCATCGGGGTTCAAACTGTCAAGCAGAGCAATGTAGGCAAGATATTGGGCTTTGCCCCGTGCTTGTGCTGCTCGGTATTTAGGTGGAAGTGGTGCCTGCATCTGAGCGATGTTGTATTTGCCCATAAGCTTCTTGGCAAGTTCCTGATCCTTGCCAGAGTCAGCATGTTGGTTGTCTAACTCGAGCCGACCCAAACCTGTTTTGTAGTCATAAGACTCCAACTGCACATTGCTCCGGTCCATGAAGCCCGCTGAGTTCCAGAAGGAGTACGCGGCGAGTTTGGTCTCAGGGGTTCGGATCCCAAGAATGTGGCGGGGTGAATTGTTGTAGTCGTAATACTTGGGAATCCATTCATCCGATGCCATCACAACGTGGTCTCGACCTTTTGCCTTGGATGATTTAAGCAGTGGCAACATGTTTAGCCGCTCGTCGTAGGTGTCCGCGTAGGCACCTTTCATCCATTCTTGGTCGCCATGGGCGATCGTGGCGAGCATGGGAAGGATGTCAACACTGGATGTCAACTGGTGACGCACTTTGTCAATATCTCCGGTGAAACGCTCACGAGGGTCCACCACAATTAATGGAACATTTACGGCTTCCTCATACATGGACGCAACTTTGTTGGATGCAAAACCATGAGCACTGGCGTAATCACCATGATCGGCGGTCATGATAATCACCGTGTTGTCACGGATGTCCGCTGGAATTGCCCGAACGACAGCACCAATATGTTGGTCAACGAAGTTGAGCACCTGGGTGTAGCTATCAAGTGATTTTGACCAATAAGGAAATGGTGCTTTCGCCAGAACAGCACCGGGCAAGGATGGGTAATCCTCCATTGTGAACTCGGTTAACTGAGTGGGATCATCGGAAATTCCGCCCCACATCAAGTCAGTGAAGTTACGAGCCATGATTTGATAATCGGGTTTATCGTCGGTCAACTTCTTTGTTGACTCCCAGTTGGGTGGGAGAGCTGGATAGCCGTAATCCTTGGGAACATCCAGTGGTGGTGCCGCGTCATAGGAAACCGTCGGTGTGTCACCTGCGGTCGTGAAAATATTTTTATAAAGGTCTGCTTCCGTTCCACTCCAAAAGAATTCCTTATCGTGCGGATTCACAAAACTCACAGTCAGACAGAACGGATCATTCTCCTTCTTTTGACCCTCAAGCCAAGTAATTGCTTGATTGGCAATGTTTCCATCGTCATAAGTTCCTTGGCCATTGGTGCCAATCGGGTCGGGCATGGTCAAACCCTCGAACCCGTATTGACTCAGGTAGTAAGGAGCCTTGGGATCAGTGTCGGCGCCCGGGGCATTGGACAAATGCCACTTTCCCACATAGGGAGTGCGGTATCCGGCCTGGCGCATGAGCTTTCCATAGGTGGGAAAATCACGTTGCAGCGCAGGAGCATTTGGGCCATTGGATCCCGGCAGATTTCCTTTGCGAGTTTGTAGACACCAGTTCTGATGCGGGTAGAGACCCGTAACAAGGCACGCACGCGCAGGACTACATGCGGTGCCGGCGGTGTAGTGGTTGCTGAACTTCACGCCGCGTTTCCAGAGTTTGCCGAGATTCGGCATGAATTTCTCCAGGAATTGTTCGGGAGTTTTAACTCCGGCCGGGAATGTCATGGGGAATCGCATTTCGTCCACCAAAATAAGAATGATATTGGGCGCACCCGCACGTGCTGTTCCTCTGCGCGTTGGTGCAGATTGCGCAGCCATTGCGGAGCCAGTTGATGCAGTGACACCGGCAGCCACTGCTCCCGCCGCAGTTCCAGCAATAAATCCCCGACGTGAAATTTCAGGTGACATGAGGCCCACTTTCAAGTAGTTGGGCGAAGGCTATACCTGGTGAATCACTTAAGTCTTTAGTTGCCCTAATTCGGTCCAACGAGTTCGTACAGTTGGTCGCGGTAGGTATCGATCAGTTGTTCAGTTACCAGTTCCAAGGTGATATTCGTTCGCTGGCCCGAGGCTGATTGCACCCATGCCTGTGGTGGGGATGACTTGGAAACCCTGGAGTAATCAACAACGAGTTTCCCACCAGCAGGGACCTTCACTTTTAGGCCAACGAAATCACTCGCACCGTTCATGTCTAGTTCGCCAATTTGAATATTCCAGACGAGAGACTTCTTTGCGTTGGAACTGTATTCAACTCGGTCCTTTTTGTAATTCCATTCCTGAAAAGCGGTAACTTCGGGTGGGAGCAGTAGTGGATGGCCGTTGACGTCAAAACTAGCCTTTGGTTGGTCCGAGAGTTGCAGGATGCGAGGCGAAGAAACCTTACTTGACACAAAAATTGTCGTGCCATCCTTTCCAACACCCATGGTGTTGATGCTGTTGCTTTTCAACTCATCAATCAGTGTGTATTGCGACTGTCCATTAGACATAGCGTAAATCTCCATCGGCTGCGCACTAGCGAGTTTCCCCACTACTAGTACAACACCAAACTCGACACCAGGTTTTACCGTGATGATGGGCTGGGAAACTTGGTCTTCTCCTGGGGGATTTAATGGACTGTTGACCGAATAAAGACTTGAATCAAGTGGTTGACCATCTTGGCCGACGAGCCTCAAGCCGATTTGCCCATCGTTGTCCTCATTGATGGATGTCAGGGCTACAAGTGTTCCTTGATCGGGTCCAAGACATACGGGACACGATTGAGTTTTGAGGGTTAGATCAATGGGAACCAGTCCAAGGACACTGTCGTTTTGAGTACTCCATTCAATACCGGGCGTACTTGGATTCAGAGATGACCGGTAAGTAAATGTCTCCGCAACTGTGTCAACGGTGACGGCGCGTGCTCTCATGGGGAAGTTGTTGTCATAGACCGCAATGTCAAATAAACCATTACCACGATCCAGGATCGCAAATGGTGTTACCGCGTGTCCACCATCGCTACCGATGAACGAGAGAACATAGGGAACTGTCCCACCTTGCAGGTCTGCGATGAGAGTTTGCAAGATTTCTGAAGGTGCTTTATCCGCCATGAATGCACTCTTGATTGCAGGGTCAAAAAGTTGAGTTCCATAAAGTCGAGTAATTGATTGAACTGCTGGTTGTCCCATTTGGTTTGCGGCGTTAATGCCGAGGCCAGAAGCACCAACTTGATTTGCGGGTAGTTGCCCGTTGTACAGGGCAGCAGCGACAACCGCCATGCCAAAGCAGTGCCCGCCCTCAGCAGAGGTTTCGATCATGTCAACGAGGAGTTCGGCGCCAAAAATCAATTCACAGGATCCCGTTTTCGGGTCAATTGCCTTCACATTTCGGCACACGCCATCACCGAACATGCGACGTAAACTCAAGGAGTTGAGTGTTGTCGGTGACTGGACTTTGCCGGATTGAAGGCTTTGCAGTGAGAGTCGGCCGGGTGTGCCATAGATCAGTTGGGATTCGATGAAACTCTCTCTGTCACCCCAGTTAGGTATGGGAAAACCATGCGGGTAGGGACGAAACCCTGAATCGGAAACAACGGTGCCCTGTGGTGAATTGGTGCCGAGGGAACCAAACATTTCGTAATAAACCTCGGGTGCAACGGTCCACCCACCCGGAGGGTTTCCGCCACTCATGAGATCGGTGTCACCAGCAGATGCGGGTGTGAAACCGATTCCGAGGAGAAGGATTGTAAAAATAGCCAGTACTTTGATTCTTGCGAAATGCATGATGTGACTCAATCACATGTGGATTAATTAATCAATTGCAGGGAACGTAACTTAGTTTCAACTTCAGCATTTGATGGTTCAACAAAATGTGTTCCATCAGGAAACACAACAACAGGAATTGATGGGACGCCACTGATTTCTATTGCATTTTCCCTTTCGGAATTATCAGCGCTGGTGTCGAGGTAATCAAAGTCAATGCCAAGGCTGGTGAGTTGTGTTTTGGTTCGTAGGCAGTCGCCACACCAATCAGCCCCGTACACGAGAATCTGACCTCGGTTACTCACAAATTCCTCCATCACAACATGGCTGGATGTAATAGCACTTGGTGCAAAAATCTTTGCCACCACGTCGTTCCAGATCATTTTGTTCACATGCGGGGCATGGCCCTGGATCACCCATCATGTGGGCAAGTATTACTTAACGATGCGCCAATTAGTGGCAAGTGCAGCGTTGTGGTTCGGGGATGCTGGCCATCACTTCGCTGGCGTGTTCACCGCAGCCGGACCACGTGACTTTGCCACAGGCATTACAGGGTGCAGGACTACACATTTTTATCTCCTTTATTTCCAGAAAACGTGTGACGAGTATACCCCAGGGGGTATTTTATTACTACCAGCGGGGCAATGATTTTCCGGGGTTGAGAATCCCGAGCGGATCCCATGCTTGTTTGATGCGTACATGCAGATCACGCGCGGGCTCATCAAGTTCCCTGAATAGCTCATATTGCTTGAGGGAGCCAACCCCGTGTTCACCCGTGACAGTGCCGCCGCAGGCAAGACTGACATCAAGGATCTCCGTAAAAGCTTTCATGGCCCGTTCGGCGGCATCCGAATCACCCCGCGGAGTGACGATTGTCGGATGCAGATTTCCGTCGCCGGCATGACCGAATGTTGCAATGAGTACGTCATTGCGCTGCCCAATTTCCGCGAATTCACGCATGGCGCGCGCTAATTCAGATCTCGGTACCGCGACGTCGTCCAATAACCAGTCACCCTGGGCCTCGAGGGCCGGAATAATCATGCGACGAGCGCCCAAGAGCATCTCCGCCTCGGCGGGATCCTCGGATTGATACACCTCAACCGCGCCCGCTCGGGAGCACATTTCGAGCAATGATTCGACTTCTTTGCGCCCTGCATCACCCGGGGTGTCCACCTGAGCCAACAAAATCGCCTCGGCAGTGGTGTCAAGACCCATGGGCCGCCATTGCTCCACGGCTGTAATTGATACGCGGTCCATGACTTCGAGCATGCTCGGTGTGAGCACCCGCATGATGTCCGCGGCCGCCTGTCCTGCCTCAGCGATACCCGCAAAGACCGCCACTGCTGTTGCTGCAGGAGTCGGAATTGGGCGTAGCCGAAGTCTGGCCTTGGTCACAATCCCGAGCGTGCCTTCGCTACCAACCATGAGCGCGGTTAAGTCATAGCCCGCAACACCTTTGATGGTGCGACGCCCCAACTGGGTAATGCGACCATCAGCCAATACGACTTCAAGGCCGAGAACCGCATCGCGGGTTACTCCATATTTCACGCAGCACAAGCCACCGGCATTGGTGTTGACATTTCCACCAATGGAGCAGAAATCCTTACTAGCAGGATCGGGTGCATACCAAAGTCCATGCTTGGCAACATGTTCTCGCAATTCGGTATTAAAAATCCCCGGCTGGGTTTCAACGAATCCATTGATTTCATCAACCAATAGAACATCGCGCATCTTTTCAACACACAGAATGAGTGAACCGTCAATAGCGTTACTTCCCCCAGAGAGTCCAGAGCCTGCGCCACGCGGGACAACAGGAACACGCAATTCGTGGGCAGCTTTCATGACAGCTGAGACCTGCTCGGTGCTCCGCGGGAAAACTACGCCAATGGGTTGACCGGCAGGAGTTCCCGTTGAGCGGTCGCGTTGGTAACTGGGAAGCCGATCAGGATCAGTGACAACATCACCATCTGCTAGTGCTGCTGCACATGCGGCCAGTAACGAGTCTTCATTGGTCACAAACGCACCGTAGTACGTGCCTTGAAACGGCGGGAGTGAACCCGTCAATATTGCACGGGTGCAATATCGCTCAGAGGAGCAACTGCCCCGGTTTGGTTCTGCACCGATAGCCTTGGCGACCCCCACCGTGCTCTACCATCTAATGCTGCGCTTAAACAAAGGACATGGATTGACTTCGAACCCGTCACACTGGCGCAGCTGGCTCCCGTTCTATTTAGTGCTCGCCTTGATCTGGGGTTTTTCTTTCTACTTCATAAAAATTGGACTAGACATGTTCACCCCGGTGGGCGTGGCCTTTGGTCGCATCGCCTTTGGTGCTGTGACATTGGTAATTCTGAGTCTGATAACTAAAACTCCGCTGCCACCCAAGTGGTCCTGGAAATACCTCTTTGTCACCTCGCTGCTGTGGGTGTCCATTCCTTGGATGCTTTTTGCCTTCGGCGAAACACGAGTGTCCTCAGCCCTCGCGGGTGTGATTAATGGCGCAACACCCTTGATGACCCTGCTCGCCATTTTGATCGCCTTCCCCGAAGAAAAACCAACTCGTCAGCGAATTATTGGACTGGGCATCGGCTTTCTAGGCGTCTTGGTTGTTGTAGGCGTATGGCACATGGGTGGCAATAACGATGTCGTTGGCATCCTCGCGCTGATTGCGGCAATCACCTGTTATGGCATCGCATTTCCATTTGTCCGTAGGTACCTCACCGGACCCAGTGTTCGGGAACCCGTGAAGCCGGTATCCATGGCAATGGGCATGATGATTTGGGGATTAGTCATCACGGCACCTATCTCCGCATTCACGGGAGTAACAAATGCACCATTCCAGTGGGCCCCGTTTCTCGCGGTTGCCGCTCTCGGGATTTTAGGCAGCGGTCTGGCATATGTCTTGAGCTTCAAAGTGGTGATCGCTTCTGATGCAACAACGGCCAGCACGGTGACCTATCTGACCCCACTGGTCGCCATCATCGTGGGCGCGCTGCTTCTGGATGAACACATTACTTGGAACCAACCCTTGGGCGGTCTACTCATTGTCCTCGGTGCTGCAATTGCACAAGGCGTGATCAGCGGCAGAATGGGGCCGTGGCACAAAACATCGTGACCGACGTCCTCGTCATTGGCGCAGGACCAGCGGGCTCCTCAGCGGCAGCATGGTGCGGTCGCAATGGTCTGGATGTTCTCTTGGTGGATGCTGAGGAATTTCCTCGGGATAAACCCTGTGGCGATGGGCTCACGCCCCGCGCTATCGCGGAATTAGACGGTCTCGGTCTCTCACCATGGCTAGAAGGACGGGCGCGCAATAAAGGCTTACGCGCCGCAGGCTTTGGCCAAGAACTCTATTTGCCGTGGCCCGGTGGCAATCTTCCCAATTACGGCGGAGCCGCACCACGACTCGAACTCGATGCAGCCATCCGGCAGGTGGCGATTGACAGCGGTGCTCGCGTCCTTGAAAGTATGCGTGCCAAGGACGTTGTCATGGAGGGTAACAAAGTGTCTGGCGTTCTTTTTGCTGATGGCACAACGATTTCCTGTAAACGTTTGATCGTTGCTGACGGTGCAAAGTCACAATTGGGCCGAGCACTAGGTCGAACGTGGCACAGGTCTACGGCATACGGAGTTGCTGCTCGTGGCTACATCAAGTCGCACCGCAGTGATGACCCCTGGATTTCCAGCCACCTTGAGTTGCGCGGTGAACAGGGCGAGTTGCTTTCTGGTTATGGGTGGGTTTTCCCATTGGGCGACGGCGAAGTAAATGTGGGTGTTGGCACACTCGCAACGAATAAGCGGCCAGCTGATGTGAACCTGCGCGGTCTACTCACTCACTACGCGGATCAACAACGGGAAACTTGGGAGTTCGAAGGTGATGTACGTGCACCGTGGTCGGCATTGTTGCCCATGGGTGGCGCGGTGAGCAATGTTGCAGGGGCGAACTGGGTTCTTATTGGTGATTCAGCAGGATGCGTGAACCCACTTAATGGTGAAGGAATTGACTATGGCCTGGAAACAGGTCACCTAGCTGCGAACCTGTTTGCCAACACAATTGTTAATCCAGCAATGGATTACACGACCGTGTGGCCTCAACAACTACTTACCCATTACGGCACCGCATTCTCCATTGCACGCAGACTTGCTGGGCTGATCACGGTGCCAAAACTTTTACCAACATTTGGTCCCATCGGAATGCGTTCGCAATTTCTCATGACTGTTGCGCTGCGGGTAATGGGTAACCTGATTACCCCAGAGGATAAAGACATCACAGCGCGTCTGTGGAACTTCGCAGGACGTCGTTCCATCAAGTTAGACGAACGCCCACCATTTTCTTAACATGGACCTCAAATAATTAGAAGGTCCAATTCTCGGTAAACACCTTTTCTTGTAATGCCATGCGCAGTGGTTGCATGCGCAAGACTGCGGGTGATCCTTCTAGGAATGCGGGCAGTGCGTGCATGAGGTCGGCAAATCCTTGTGATTTTCGGTGTTCATTCTCGGCATCGTCGTCTTGGAATATTTCATAGAGCCAAACAAGATCATCATCATCTGGATCGACGGACACCATGTACATTTCTGTCCTTGGTTCTTCAGCCAATCCGTCTGCGTACGTGTTGAGTAGATCGAGAAGTGCCGCGCGCTTACCTGCCTGCGCATTCAAACGCACAATCAGTGCTTGCCGGCCAGGAAGGAAAACTTGTCGGGGTTCAGACATGTGATTTAGACGTTTTCCAGATACCAGTTGTACGTACTGGTTAAACCATCGCGCAAACCGATGGAGGGTTCCCATCCGAGTGCGTTAATGCGAGATGTGTCCAAGAGTTTGCGGGGCATACCGTCAGGCTTGGTGGTGTCCCACTCAATGTCACCATGGAAGCCGACCACATCAGCGACAGTCTCTGCGAGTTCCTTGATGGGCAAATCATTGCCCCAGCCAACGTTGATGGTTTCGTGCGAGTCGTAATTATCCAGCAGCATTAGGCAGGCTTGAGCAAGATCATCAACATGCAAGAACTCGCGGCGGGGTGCGCCCGTTCCCCACACGGTCACACTTGATGCACCGGACTCTTTGGCTTCATGAAATCTGCGAATGAAAGCGGGAAGCACATGTGATGTTTCAAGATTGAAATTGTCACGCGGGCCATACAGGTTTGTTGGCATTGCTGAGATCCATCGTCGGTTGTATTGAGTGCGAAATGCCTCGATGTAATAGATGCCGGCAATTTTGGCCATGGCGTAGGCCTGATTTGTTGGTTCGAGTGGTCCGGTCATCAGGCTTGATTCGCGGATTGGCTGTGTTGCATGACGCGGATAGATACATGATGATCCAAGGAAAAGGAAGCGTTCGACATCGGCTGCATGTGCTGCATCCATAATGTTGGTTTGGATGAGCATGTTGTCTTTGAGAAAATCAACTGGATAAGTGGAGTTGGCCATAATTCCGCCAACTCGAGCCGCAGCGTCAATAACCACATCCGGCTTTGCCTCATTGATGGCATCGAGGGTGGCCTCACGGTCGCGCAGATCAAGATCACCCGATGTCCATCCGATAATTTCACCGGCACCGACACTTTCTAGTGCTCGAACAAGTGCCGAACCCACCAAACCACGGTGCCCCGCTACATAAACCTTGGTTTGGGACCAGTCGATATCAGCCATTTCGGGATCCTCTCACATAACCATCATTTCATGCCTCAGGGCTGCAGGCCCTTGATCTAATGGCGCACTAGTCTGATCCTGTGTCCCTGTTTAATTTCGGTTCCAAGACCCCGCTACCGCCGTCGAAGTATCGAATGGGTGGCAAGCATTTTAAGAATGACAAAGCATTCATCCGAACAGCTGTCAAAGACGTCAAGCGTTTGGAAAAGTTATGTGGTCTCACCCCTGATTCGTCCGTGTTGGACTGGGGTTGCGGTGCGGGACGTTTAGCCATTGGAATCAGAGAACACCTCCCATCCATCAGGGACTACCACGGGGTTGATGTTCAACGTGAACTCATTGATTGGTGCCAAGCCAACTTGGCCGGTCCCGGTTATCGATTCACTTTTGTTGACGTGAGTAATGAGCGCTACAACCCCGATGGCTCACCCGAGAGAACCCTGAGCGCTGAGCCCCACAGTGTTGACGTTTTTTATGCCTATTCTGTTTTTTCTCACATGAACGCGGCGGATACCGCCGGATACCTTGAACTTCTCGGACAAACACTGACTCCCACTGGCAAAGCCTTTGTGACCTGCTTTGTTGAGGAGGATGTGCCCGAATGGGATGAAAATCCACAAGGATATGGCCCCTTGGAATGGAAGGGTCGCCTGCATTGCACCCGATTTTCCCGGCAGTATTTCGAGAGTCTGGTGAACGCCAGCGGTCTGGCGGTTGACCGATTTGAGTACGGCCAGGAAACAGATGGCCAAAGTTTGTATATTTTGCGGCGCCGCTAAAGGAAATCTGCCCTGTCATGGTCTAGGTTCGAGGGATTACGTGAACGCTTCCCCCACAAGACCACTCAGAAAGGCACGTCCTATGCGTCGATCCATCATTGCAGCAGCCCTCTCCCTCGCGGTTGCAGGGAGTTCGCTTATTGCACTTCCGGCCGCCCAAGCTGCCGGACCACTGCCTGAACCAACTTTCGGCATGCACGTGCCGACCATCTCGATCGGCACAGATCCAGGCGTGACCTATGGGTCGATTCGACTCTGGGACTCAGGTATTACGTGGGGTCAGGTGGAGCAAAAGAAGAATTTTTATTGGTGGAATGGCATGGATGCGGCAATTGGTAATGCAAATACCCAAAATGTCCAAATTCTTTATGTCCTTGGGGGTACGCCAACATGGGCTGCGACGAATAAGAAGCAGGGCACTTACCCCAACAAAGGCGCTGCATCGGTGCCGAAAATGAAGGATTGGAAGAGTTGGGTCAACGCCGTGACCAAGCGTTACGGAGACAGCATCGAGTCTTATCAGATCTGGAACGAAGCCGATCTGACCAATTTCTGGGCAGGCACTCCCAAGCAAATGGCTGACCTCACCAAGGCAGCGGCAAAAATTATTCGTAAAAATGACCCAACAGCCAAGATTGTGTCCGCCAGCAGCACGGTGCGGTTAGCCAGTTCTTATAAGCGCTTCTTCCCCGCCTATCTCAAGGCGCTCAAGAAAGCCAAGTGGCCGGTCGATGTCATCGCGGTTCACACCTATCCAGATGGCAAAGGAAATCCAGGTACTCGGGTCGATTACATCGAGAAGGTCCAAGGGGACATGAAGAAGGCCAAGGTTCCGGCATCCAAAGCTCTGTGGGACACCGAGGTCAATTACGGAATCCGCGGACCGGGCAAGGTCAAGGGCCAGAGCATCACGGGAGCGCAGGCTGCCTCATGGGTTGCCCAAACCTATTTGGACAACATTTTGCTCGGGGTTGAGCGCAGCTACTGGTATTACTGGGCTCCAGCAGATAATTTGATTGGCATCACCCTTCAAGATGGAACGACAGGGGCTGTTGGCTATCAAACAGTCAATCAGTGGCTGGCTGGCTCCTATTACACCTGTGGAACCGTCTCCGGGACCAATGTGTGTCAATTGGGCAATAACGACAACCCTGAGGCCATCGCTTGGGTGTCACAAGGTTCTGGGACGTACACTGTTCCTGCAAATGCAACTGTTCAGTGTGATGCGTTGAACAACTGCTCAGCCGTGACACCAGGAACTCAAGTAACGATTGGAAACATGCCACTATGGTTTGGAACACCCGCAGGACAAGCAGCAAATCTGCAGTAGCGCTCAGCGCTCTAGTCGTCACGGGTGCATTAGTACTGAGTGCGTGCTCGGGTGGCAGCGGTGAACCCGCTGCCACCGAGGCGGCCACCGAGGCGGCAGTTGTTGTTCCAGAGAATGCGGTGCCACCCGCAACCATAGGTATGCACATTGAAGGTGTCGAAGGTGGCGCTTGGGCTTCTGCGCCCTTTGGGGCACTTCGCCTGTGGGATAACGGCACGGCTTGGTCCCAGATTGAAACCGAAAAAGGCGTTTACAACTGGGCCAACATCGATGGTTCATTGGCCAATGCCCAATCCAAAGGCATGAACAATGTGATGCTCGTCTTAGGTACTACACCTGAGTGGGCGACACAAAAGATCAAAGACACCGACTACCCGCAGCCCGGAGCTGCTGGCGCCCCCAAGGATCTCGCTGACTGGGATAATTGGGTAGAGACGGTCACGACCAAATACACGGGTCAATTTGAGGCTTATCAAATTTGGAATGAAGTCAACCTCAAAAATTTCTATAACGGCACTCCAGCTGAGATGGCCGAGATGACCAAGCGCGCCTACGACATTATCAAGAAGAACGACCCCACCGCTCTCGTGGTCGCACCGTCTCCCACACTCCGACTGACCGCTGCATTTGATCGGTTTTACCCGGAGTACCTGGCCGAACTTGGCAAATTAGGCTGGCCGGTAGATGTCTTCGCCATCCATACTTACCCTGATGGTCTGGGTGACCCCGCAGTTCGTGGACTACTCATCAAGAAGGCACAGGAGGCACTCATTGCTGCGGGTGCGCCCGATCTTCCCCTCTGGGATACCGAGTTGAACTACGGCCTTGCGGGGCCGGGTGACATTCCCAAGCAGGAAATCACCGGTGCCAACGCTGCGGGTTTCGTTGTTCGCACCTACATCGATGACCTCCGCTACAACATTGAGCGTTCCTATTGGTACATCTGGAGCTTGCGTCCGATTGATATTTTGGGAATCCAAGCTTTTGCGGGATCTGATTCAGAGCAAGGTTTCTTTGCCTTGGACAACTGGGTTGTTGGTGCATCATTCGATGGCTGTGCAACTGAGGGTGATGCCGTGATCTGCGATTTCAGTTCCACGGACTCCAAGTGGATTGTGGCATGGGCTGAGAAGGGCGAAGCGGTTTACACAACACCGGAAAACTCTCAACTAGTGTGTGATCCATTGCAGAACTGTCAGGAAGCCGGACCTAACTCAGCAATCACGCTGACAACGATTCCCGTTCGTATTTACCTGAGCTAATGGCACATTCATCCTCGTCGTACGCCGGACTGTGGCGTTGGTATCGCGTCAACCTTCGAGGGACAACTCGAGTCTTCGCTGGGACAATTTTTCTCCTCGTGGTGATGTTGGCGACGCAGGCTGTCGTTCCCCTACAGGTCGAATCGATTCTTCATCATGGGGAGTGGAGCACCAACGCGGTGGCGATTCTTCTCACCCTGGTGATCGTGCAACTTGTTGCTGGCCACTGGGGCCACCTCGGAGCACATGACTTGACCATCACCAGCGGCACTGTGTTACGTGAGCGCGTATTCGATCGCTTAATGCGTGGCAAGTCAGAGGGATCTGTGAGCCTGATGCGTTCATCGATTGTTGCACGTCACACAACTGACGTGGACAATGTTGCAGAAGCTTTTGAGCAGACTCTTGCCTATGGAATTCCATCAATAGTTCGAATTATCATCAGCATGTCTTTGCTCACAGTGATTGCACCAAATGCCGGACTGACCATGTTCATTGCAGTCATTTTGTTCATTGTTATTCGTCATTTCATTGGTCGAGCAATGCTCAAAGCCGATAGAGAGGCTTTGGAGGCCCGTACCCGTGTCGGTGAAGTGGTTGATGAAGCAGTTACCTCAGCCAAACCAATCAGTGGTCTGCATTTAATTCGATGGATGGAAGCCCGGTACCACAAGAGAAATGAAAAGTTTGCCCATGCGTGGCACCGTCAAGGTGTCCTATCCACGCGGCTGATCACGGGGGCACATAGTGCCGGACTCGCAGGGTTGATTGTTGTCGTCATTATTGCCGTGGGAATGGGCGAGGATGAAATCGCGGTAGTGGCGGCATCACTGTTGTACATCGAATCTGTGGTTAAAGGCCTTGAGGCGCTCCCGGTCTGGATAAGATCTTTGCAGTTGGCCCTGGAAAGTCGCAATCGCATTGATCAACTCATGCTTGACAGTGAGATTCCACCACCGTTGGTTGACCTGCGCCACTTGCGCACTGACATCACACTGGATGAATTAGGGGTTGAGCCGGGATCAGTAATCGGAATCGTGGCAACACCGGAAATCGACATTGACTCATACCTTTCCATTTTGACGGGAAGTGATGATCCAGCGGACTGGCGCATGTCCACCGATGGTCACCTGCTTCGCCTTCCCCATGTCAATACACATGTTCAACATGTCACAGCTGAGCCACTCACCATCAATGCTTCACCCATGTCATTCCTACGGGCAATGGATGCTGACATCACCGAGGAGCAGGTGGGTGAACTACTCGAGGCAGTTGGATTACCTGAGTTAGTGGACCGACGTTTTGAAGAAATTGGCCCTGCGGGGAATCGATTGACGGTCAACCAACGGCAGCGACTAGAGGTGGCGTGTGCTCTTGCTGCCGCTCCTGAGGTGCTCTTCATCGGCCCCATCCTCGCGCTGGCTGACAGCGATACTGCCTTACCTTTGGTCGCCAGTATTCGAGCACGAGGAATTGGCATCGTTGTACTTACGGCCAGGGACGTTGATGTAGCCCACGATGTGTCACGACTGATATTCGTTGACTCTCGAGGAACTCAGGTGGGGACTCACCAGGAGTTGCTCGTTGCAGACACTGCCTACTCCCGACTCTGGGAAAGTCGACTGCTCACCACTGACGTGGATCTGAGTGTTCTCGGTTTGGGTGATGACGCAGGAGAATCGCTCTACGCCAAGTTGGTCACGGAGCGCTTTGAGCCGGGTATGCCTCTCTACCGGGCTGGAGATCCCGCCGACCGGGTGATCTTTGTGATTTCGGGTCATGTGGAAATAGCAACGAGGGACGCTGAAGGAAACTCCCGAAGGGTTGCTGTTCTTGCCCCAGGTATGCATTGCGGCGACTTACGCCTCACCATGGGGGAACAGCGGGTTGAGGATGCGACCGCTGTTGACGATGTTGTTGTGCGGAGCCTGAGTCGCGGTGCAATCTCTGCGGGCATGTCAGGGATGCTGGACCGCACTCCAGAGGAACGCAAGATTGTTTCAGCCATCCTTAGGGCTGGTTCAGTGTCGCAGGATCAACTCCAAGAAATACTTCCAGAGATGCAGCCAACCGAATTGCGCAAAGCTCTCGACCTCTTGCGCCAAGACGGCGCGGTCAGGGAAACCGATGGCATTCTCTCTGTGGTGCAAAAGCGCGCGGTGAAGAGTGGCGCTGCTGACATCTTGGATCGCATTGGCGGTCTGGGGTAGTGGTAACTGATTCTCGGCGAACTCGATTCACGCTATCCCAGCGTTTAGCGTTGCTGATAGCTGTACTTCTTGGTGCGTCGGCTGTTATTACGATCGCCTTCTCTCTTCGTAGTGTGCAAACAGCAATGTTCAATGAGTCCAGTGAATCTGTAAGCAACATTCACACCTCGGTTGCAACTTTGATTTCAGTCGAATATGACAATGTGGAAGCTGTCCGTCAAGCTGCCTTGGAACAGCGGCGGGCAGAACTGAAAGATGTAAGTCAGCCCCTGATATCAGGCCTTGATCAACTTGTTGGAGCTGTCGAGTCGGGCCAAATTTCTCAGGTCAATGCCCAAGAGCGTGCAAAAAACATGTTGCGCAACGTCCGATTTGGCAACGATGACTACTTTTTCACCTACAACACAGAAATGACAGCAATCGCGCACCCGGACACCAAGTTCCAAGGTCAGAATCTCATTGACATGCAGGATGCCGATGGCAAATTTGTCCTTCGAGAGATCAGGGACATCGCTTTGAATGAGGGCAGTGGATACATCGATTACCAGTGGGTCAGGCTCAACGAAACTGAGCCCAAACCTAAAATCGGATACGTCTTTCATTACGAACCATGGGACTGGATTATTGGAACTGGCGTTTACGTTGATGACATTGATGCGGCTGCGCAAGCTCGACTAGTCGCAGTTCAAGATGTACTCGCGGCTTCATTCTCTGAAGTTACGTTTAGTAATGACGGTTTCTTCTTCATTGTGAATCGTGATTCCGATGTTGTGGTTTCACCCAGCAATAGGGATTTGACCGTACTTACCAATTCAGATCAAGGGCGAGCATTGACCAGTAATATTGTGGCCATTGCCCCGGCTCAAGATGGTGAGTTAGTCACGGAGTCTGTTGATGTGGCCTTGCGCAATGGAGAAACGGAAGCGTGGGAACTTAATATTTCCACGTTCACCCCACTGGAGTGGATATTGGTTTCTGCCGTCCCCGCGAGCGAGCTGAATGCTCCAGGGCTTTCACTCGCGTTACAACAGGCCCTTGTTGGCTTCATCGTCCTGATTATTGGACTTGCAGGTGGCTTAATCATCAGTCGTCGTATTGTTCGGCCGGTATCGAGCATTACTCGAGCTGCTCAGGATCTTGCCAACGGTGAATTTGATCCAACTATTTTGGATTCCGCAGCGCAAAGAAATGATGAAGTTGGAGATTTAGCTCGAACCTTCCGAGACATTGGTGTGGAAATCGTTGAACGCGAACGCAAATTGCGCGAGCAGGTGGCGATCCTTCGAGTTGAAATTGACAAGGGTAAAGTCGAAACAGCGGTCTCTGAGATCACTGACACGGAGTATTTCAGGAACATCCAGAGCCAGGCGGAAGAGTTTCGCAGGCGACACAAGGAAGATGGGGACCGGACGTGAGTCAAGAAAGTTCCGTTGGATCGAAATCAACCAAAAAAAGACTCAAACTGGGTCTGAGACTAAAGCTCGTAACCGCGTTTACACTCGCGTTCACATTAATCTTTAGTGTGCTTGCTTACTTCATTATTCTTTATGTCACCAATGAAGCACAGGCGAAAGTTGTTCAGCAGTTGAAGGAAACTGCAGTGGGTGGAGCAATTCAGTTGGATGCAGAATCCATGCAAGAACTTTTGGCGAGTGTTACAGAGGCGGACACAAACAACCCCTTCCTCCAATCTGGTCCTAGTGCTGAAGAGTACGAACGATTGAATACTGAACTCATGGACATTCGTGAGATAGTTCCACAGTCGAGCCCTTACACATATTTCATGGATCCAAACGATGGCACCTTGCGATGGCTGACGTCGTGGTCTGCGCTTGATCCAGACCCAAACTTCACCGTGCAATATCGCCAGCCGGTCAGTGACGTCGTGGGTGAAACAACCTACAACAACATGGCGGCAGGTCTTTCGGCTACAACTAATGAGGAGCCCTACTACGACACAAATGGTGGATGGATCTCAACGTACACGCCGGTAACGAATCAGGCTGGTGACGTAGTTGCGGGACTCGGCATCGACTACCCATTGACTTATGTGGATGAGACACGTCAGGGTGCAATTGCGGTTGTGGTACCGATCTTGGTTATCAGTTATCTCGTACTGTTGGCACTGGTGTTGCTGGTGTCCACGTGGCTGACCCGGCCCCTTAAGCGACTGACCGCAGTGACCACCCGTATCGCCGATGGTGAATACGACATTGACTTGAGTTCAGTGACTGACACACTGATACCAGACGAGCTGGCGACTCTCGGTGAACGATTTGCACTGATGGTTGAAAAGGTCCAATCTCGTGAGAAGAAACTGACGCAGGAAGTGACCCGACTCAAAGTGGAAATTGATTCAAGCAAGAAGGAAGCTGCTGTTGCTGAAATCCTTGAGTCAGACTTCTTTGCAGGAATTGCAGAGCGAGCTCAAACAATGCGTAGTCGCATGAAGGAATCAGCGCCAGATGATGACGGTCTGGCAACTACCTAGTAGTTCCTTGTTACCCAGATAACCGCTTGCGTCGCCGCAAACTTGGGTCAAGGAGTGATTCCTGCCAATTCTTTCGCATAATCTGCGCTGCGATCAGTGCCACGATGGCAAATGGCAATGCAATAACGGGGGCGGCGATCGGTAGATCTAAGGTCGCGACGATCCACGTTATGCCACCGGCCACTAACAGTCCTGATGCGAAAGGCACGAGATCAACCAGGAATGACACGCGGGCCCTTTTTTCGTCTGGGACGAGTGCTAGTGATGCGCGGCGAGCGACTTCATCGATACTCCAGCGCGGCACCCACCAGGCGATAATTCCGATGATGAGAACTGGCAAGAAATCGAAAGCTAGGCCCGCAATTAGCACGATTGAAGCGGAGATCGTGAAAATAGGCAACACCATGAGTGAGCCTGGAATATTGAATTTTTCTAATAGTTTGGTTGTATAGAAAAGGTGCAAAGTTGTTGCGATTGCGAATACAACAACAAGGGTTCCGCCATAGACAATTTGTAGTTTGGCTGCATCACCCAATATTCGGTCAGCCGAACTGACAAAGGATGCCTCAAGTGACATACCAGCAATGAACACAAATATTGATGTAACGAACATGGCGCGAAACGCTTTAACACCACCAACAAACTGCCATGCAGACCGGAAGGACTCACCGAGGCTTTCGTCTCGTCCATGTCCCCGACTGATGGAGCGATCCTTCAAGGCCCGCGGTAAAAGGAATCCAAGAGCGACTATTCCAATGGGGCAAACAACCAATAGCCATGGCAAAGGAATTCCAAGCGGAATGAAGAGTAATGGTGCGAGTGCGGGGATCGCCAGACCAATGAGTTGGCCACCGTATTGCCAGGTAGTGATCCAAGGGTAAATCTTGCGCCCTTCACCAGCATTGAAAAGGTCACCAATAAGCGCCCAGACAATGAGTGGAAGCAAGAAGTTCAATTGATCGGCGATCAACCAAACGGCACCCGTGCCCCATACTGTTGTTGAGGGAATCGCAACGAAAATTAGGCCGATAACAAAGGCGGCGCCGTAGCCCAGGGTAACGAATTTGAATGCGCGCGCGCGGGGAATGCGATCGATCCATTTTATTTGCACAAGTGCTACTGAAATAAGTCCAATGGCACCGAGGGGGTAGATAATGACCAGAGCGATGGGACCAAGTTCAGACACAAACCTGCTGGCGATGACAACTTCAGTCATCAAACCGAATAGGTAGACCAATGCGGCCGCAATGGCGAGTGGACGTGCGCGACGGCGTAATGCCTGCATTGCGCTTTCACTACCTGCATCATTGAGCCTTGCGCCTTTTGTTAATTCAGTCGCAGCGGAATCATTTCCACTAATGTCAGGAGTAACTGGATCGCGTTTGACGCGGTCTGTCACAAAACCCCAGGGGTCATCTTCACCATTCTCTGCGGGCGGTGGTACTTCTCTCATGGATTTATCCTGTCGTGAAATGGAGAAATGGGGCTAGTGTGTGCAGGTGCGCAACAACTTAAAGGTGATCGAACTTGCAGGAGTGAGTGATG
>Ga0129327_10000763_pt1 | contig 19218 bp, 14 predicted proteins | sample CPBDNA_6_FD_111799 | JGI IMG/M metagenome (GOLD analysis project Ga0129327, IMG submission 111799) | Freshwater to marine salinity gradient microbial communities from Chesapeake Bay, USA - CPBay_Spr_31_0.8_DNA | ecosystem: Environmental > Aquatic > Marine > Coastal | place: USA: Chesapeake Bay... | reverse complement strand
CTGGCGTCTCAAGATCGCGGATGCAGCCGTTCAAACGGTGGCCCCGATTGGCGCGTGCATCACGCTTTTAGCGTTGGCAACGGGATCGCTTTGGGGCAAACCCATGTGGGGAACCTATTGGGTGTGGGATGCGCGCTTAACCTCGACCTTAATCTTGTTTTTTTTGTTCGCTGGGGTGCTCGCCCTCAGAAATGCAGCCGGTCAAAGCCAGACAGCAGGCCGGGCAGCATCGGTTTTAGCCGTGATTGGGCTGCTGAACCTTCCGATTATAAAATACAGTGTTGATTGGTGGTTCACGCTGCATCAGCCAGCAAGTTTTACGCTGACCGATCGCCCCGCAATGCCTTTTTCGATGTGGGGCCCACTTTTGATGATGGTTGTCGGTTTTTATGCTTGGTTTTTCTTGGCTTGGTTGATTCGTTTGCGTCACGAGCTCGTAAAACGAGAAGTACGATCGGATTGGGTCCAGCAGATGATGAAACAATGAGTTTTGAAACGATAACCGCTTTTTTAGCAATGGGCGGTTATGCGACCTACGTCTTTGCCTCCTATGGTCTGACGGCTCTGACGCTCGGTGGCTTGCTTTTGGCGGAGTCCCGTCGGCATCGAGCCTGGCTGCAGCGGCAAGGTTCGCGGCGGCGGTCAGAGGAGGCCTGATTAGTGAAATTGGGCGCAATGAAACCGCAACGACGGAATCGGTTATTGCTGATCTTAGGCTTAGTAGGCGGCTTAGGCCTGGCGCTGACGTTCGTTTTGAAGGCGTTGAACAGCAATATTAATTTGTTTTATACGCCGGTGCAGGTCATTGCAGGCGAGGTGCCCATGGGCGCCCGCGTCAGGGCCGGTGGCATGGTTGAAGCCGGCTCGATTCGGCGTTCGGATGGGTCCTTGGAGGTTGCTTTTATCGTTTCAGATTTAGCTGGCGCGGCTTTTGAGATTCGTTATACCGGGATCCTGCCAGACTTGTTTCGCGAAGGCCAAGGGGTCGTCGCAACCGGCACACTGAGCCAGGATGGGGTGTTTTTTGCCGAAGAAATTCTCGCCAAGCATGATGAAAAGTATATGCCGCCGGAAGTTGCGATGGCGTTGGACGCAACCAGACAAGATCCCTTGCAGCCATGATTGTTGAGCTAGGCCATTTTTGCGTTGTGATCGCGTGCCTTCTGGCGTTTTTGCAAGTTGTGCTGCCCAGCATCGGCTTAAAGCAGAACAACGCCCAGCTGATGGCCTCCGCGTCGAGTCTTGCCTACGGCGTTTTTGTGTTTACGCTACTCGGGTTCCTAGCATTGATTCACGCCTTCGTTACCGACGATTTTTCAGTTGGGTACGTTGCGAGTCACTCCAATACGCGGTTGCCATTGCAATTTAAGGTGTCGGCGCTTTGGAGTGCGCATGAAGGGTCATTCCTGCTGTGGACCCTTGTGATGTCGATTTGGACGATGATGGTCGCGCGGTTCTCAGCACCGTTAACCACCGATATGCGAGCACGGGTTTTGATTTGCCTTGCGGCCTTAGGATTTGGTTTTTATCTGTTTTTGCTCTTGACCTCGAACCCCTTTGAGCGCGCGTTACCTTTTTATCCAGCTGAGGGCGCGGACTTGAATCCACTTCTTCAGGATTTTGGCCTCATTGTTCATCCGCCACTGCTCTACATGGGGTATGTTGGCTTGTCGGTACCGTTTGCGTTCGCCATTGCCAGCCTGTGGGGAAATACCTTGGATGTGAGTTGGGCGCGTTGGTCACGCCCCTGGACGAATTTGGCGTGGGCGTTTTTGACGATGGGCATAACCCTTGGGAGCTGGTGGGCCTATTACGAGTTGGGTTGGGGCGGCTGGTGGTTTTGGGATGCGGTTGAGAATGCGTCGTTTGTCCCTTGGTTGATCGCAACCGCTTTGATCCACTCCTTGGCGGCCACTGAAAAGCGCGGCGTGTTCAAATCTTGGACGGTGCTGCTCGCGATCTTTGGGTTCTCGTTTAGTTTGCTGGGCGCCTTTCTGGTACGGTCTGGGGTTTTGACCTCCGTTCATGCCTTCGCGGTGGACCCGGAGCGCGGTGCTGCGATTTTGATGTTTTTGGTGCCAGTGATTGGGGGCTCTTTGCTGCTTTATGGCGCGCGCGCCTGGGATCTTCGCAGTCGGGTGACGTTTAAACGCTCAGGACGAGAAAGCTTTATCTTGGGCAACAATGTATTGCTGACGGTCAGTGCGGCGGTGGTTTTGCTCGGCACGCTTTATCCCTTGGGTTATGAGGCTCTGACCGGCGGCGACAAAATATCGATAGGCCCTCCGTATTTCAATGCGGTGTTTGTGCCCCTGATGCTGGCGCTCATGGCATTGATGATTTTGAGCCATCGCAGCCGTTGGTGGGCAACAGATCGATCTCTGCTGACCGCTGGACAGGGCGTCTTCACAGCGATAGCCGCGGTCGCAGCGATTGGCGTCTCGGTTGTCATGGGGCCCATCAAGCTCTGGATCATTGGGGTCGCCTGGCTCGCGTTTATGATTCTTTTGAATTTAGGGTATGAGCTTCATCGGCGCGTCAGGCTTAAATCGAATCCATTCAGTCGATTGTTCAACCAACCTCTGGCGGTCTATGCCATGGTTTTAGGCCATGCAGGTATTGCGGTGACGGCCCTTGGCATTGTGACTACCGTGATGCTGAGTGAAGAGGCGGATCTGTTCATGGCGCCGGGTGATCGGGCCGAGGTGGGCGCCTATGACGTGCAGTTTTATGGGACCAATAATATCGAAGGCCCAAACTATGTCGCCGATAGAGGGCGCGTTGAGGTATCACGCGCCGGGGAGATCATCGCCACCTTGTTTCCGGAAAAGCGGCGTTACCTTGCCAGTCAATCGATCATGACCGAAGCGGATATCCATGTGCGTTCATTGGGGGATATCTACGTTGCGCTAGGTGAGCCGCTAGAAAATGGTGCCTGGGCGGTGCGCGTGCACATTAAGCCCCTGGTTCGGTTTATCTGGTTCGGGGGCATATTGATCGCGCTCGGCGGCGTGCTTTCGATTTTTGATCGCCGTTATCGGGCGCCTGTGGCACGATCATCGGGACAGGCGCCGGCTGCCCCGAGCCGGGAGGCAGTGCATGGCTAAACAAAGCGTCTTGATCCCGGCTTTCGTGTTCGCAGGCATCGTGGTTTTGCTGTGGTTTGGTTTTCAATTGTCAGACCCGCATCTTTTGCCCTCGCAAAAGCTTAATGACCCGGTGCCCGATTTCGAGCTGCCGAGTCTTACGGCAGTGGGCGAAACGCTTAACGCGGCGGATCTGACGGGTGAAATTTCCTTGCTGAATGTCTGGGCAACTTGGTGCCCGAGTTGTATTGCAGAACATGGGGAGCTGACTCGAATTTTTGAAACAACCGGTCTGCGCATTATCGGGGTAAATTACAATGACGACTCAGATGCAGCGCGCGCCTGGTTAAAACGCTGGGGTGACCCTTACGCATTTCATATCGTGGATGAGGACGGGACGCTTGCTATCGATCTGGGTGTTTACGGCGCGCCTGAAACCTTCGTTGTGGATGCCGGCGGCATTATTCGTTATCGCCACGTTGGGGTTGTCACCCAAAAGGTGTTCGAAGAAACCTTTGCGCCGCTGATTCAAAATCTAAAGGATGCGTCATGAGGGGCCGCTGGGTATTGGCCGGGTGCCTGTTCTGGGTTTTAAGTGCTCCGAGTTTGGGCGCGATTGAAGCCCAGGCGTTTCCTGACGAGACGATTAAGGCGCGTTACTACGATTTGATTGCAACGCTGCGGTGCCCCCAGTGCTTGAACACCAACTTGGCGGGGTCGGACGCGATGATCGCCCAAAACCTGCGAGCCACGGTGCTGCGGCTTTTAGTGGAAGGCAAATCGGACGCTGAAGTGGAACAGTTTATGTTCGAGCGTTATGGCGACTTCATCCTGTATGAGCCGCGTTGGACTGCAAAAACCTGGTTGTTATGGCTCGGGCCACTTGGCTTGGCTTTAGTTGGCCTGAGTGTTTGGTGGTCTATGGGCGCCTCGTCCCGCAAGACTCGGCACGGCTTGTCCGAGTCAGACCGCGCAAATCTCAAGCAGTTGATGGATCGATGATCTCGCTTTTTTGGTTATCAGCCGTCGGGCTCCTGCTTTTAGCATCGGTCTTTGTTGTGTTGCCGCTTTGGTGGTCGGTCAAACGAACAAGCGAAGGCGCCCTGGCGCGAGCCGAAGGCAATCTGCAGTTGCACGAAGAGCGGTTGCAAGAATTAGCGCAGGCCCTATCCGCCGGGGAGATCACCAAAGCGGAGTACTCTGGGCAGGTGGAAGATCAATCTCTGGTGCTCTTGGAAGATGCTGGGCCACTCCTAGCAGCGGGTGATGCAGGGCAACGCAACCAAGGCGCAGCGCGTGGATCAAAGGGCGTATTTGCCATGGGTTTGGTCTTCCTAGCTTTGGTGAGCACCTTTTGGTTCAGCGACGCCGGGTGGTCACAAGGCGCCCTCACCGAGCTCACTTTTACCGAAAGCCTGCAGCAGAACCGGGATACGCCTAAGTCGAAGGCGGAATTAGAAGCAATGGCACGCGGTCTTGAGGCAATCCGAACTTTATCGCCCGACAACGAACAGGTTGGTTTCTACCTGGGCCAATTACAACTCACCCTCGGCGATTTTGATCGAGCCGTTGAAATCTTTGCGCCGCTCGCCGAGCGGTATCCTGAAGATGGCGATTTGGCGGTTGCGCTGGCTGAGTCGCGCTACCTGCAGCAGGGACGGCAACTGACGCAAGATCTTAGAGTCTTGTTTGAACGCGCCGTCGAGCTTAAGCCGAACAGCGTCTCCTTGCTTGAAATATTAGGTATGGAAGCCTTTAAACGAGGTGAGACAGCGCGCGCGAAACGGTTTTTCGAACGCGCGCTCACCTTCGCGGATGGGGAACGGGCAAAGCTGATTGCGACGGTTTTAAAGGGTTTGCCGGCGGCCTCTGAGTTGGTTGAAACAGGCCAGGCGTCGGTTGTCAGTCAAGATGAGCCACCGATCTTGAACCCTCGACGAGTTCGAGTCACGGTGACGAAGGATCCCGCGCTGGATGTGAATCCGGCGTTAACCGTCTATGTTTTTGCCAGAGCCGTAACAGGTCCACCCATGCCCCTTGCGGTGGTCAAGCGTACCGTATCCGACCTGCCCCTGCAGGTCGTATTAGATGAGTCGATGGCAATGATGGCGGGGTTATCCATTGCGGATTTTGATCAAATCATCGTGACCGCAAAGATCTCAGAGACGGGGCTTGCAACACCAAGTTTGACGGATCGCGCCGTCGAATCGGGCGTGATTGAATTCGATGAAAGCGAGGCTGAGGTTTCATTGGTGCTGCGTTAGATGCAGCGCCTTTAATGATTTGGGTCGATCGGATCTTTTTTTTCGAGGGACTGCGCGGGCTTTGCATCATTGGCTCGTGATGCTTGCCGCTCACGGCGCAGCGGTCGGATGACTAAAAAGAACAAACCGGTACCCATGATTAAGCCAAATCCTACCCCGAAAACAATCAGTCCCACGTTAACCATCCTTGCTTGGCTTTTGTCGCTCAAGCCGATAGTAGCGGTAAACCGATGCCGATCGCCAGCTTTGGTGAAGCAATACGCGAAAGCAAGCCCGCAAGGCTCACGCGTTGCGCTGAATCAAAGGCAGTTTGGGTGGATAAAGCTGGGACTGTTGTTGGCCTTGACGCAAAGTGCTTTTGTTCAGTCTGCCGGGGCTGAAAGTGATCCGGCTCAAGGTGTGCGAGCAGAGTCGGCACGCGCGTTGGAGCCATCTCTTGAGGTCTCGATTCAGGGATTTGAAGCAAGTATCCGGGCGCAAGCTCAGGATCTACCGGGTGCGGCGGCCGTGTTGGTTATTAATGGTAACGTCAGGCCGCTGATGCTGTTTGGCTTTCAATCGATGACGGATATTCGTCCGATAACCGAGGAAACGGTCTTCCAATTGGCCAGTTTGTCGAAGTCTTTTACCGCGACTGCGATTGCACTCGCCGTCAATGATGGACATTTGCAATGGGGCGAGCCCCTTGTCACGCGCTTACCCGAGCTTAACTGGAGTAATGCGCGGCGTGCCAAAAAGCTCAAGCTATTTCATCTCGCCAATCAGTCCTCGGGGTTGATGCCTCATGCTTACACTAACCTGGTTGAGGATGTTGTGAGTTATAACAACATCCTCAATCGGTTGCAGCAGGTCCCCTTTGTGTGTGACCCAGGGGCTTGCTACAGCTACCAGAATGTTGTGTTCAGTCTTCTTGGTGATGTCTTGATGCAAGCAACAGGGATGTCTTATGCCCAGTTTCTTGAACAAAGACTCTTTGCGCCGCTGAACATGCAGGCGGCCGCGGTCGGACGGGCCACATCTCGGACGGACCAATTGGCGAGTGCCCATGTCTTGCGTGATGACCGTTGGGTCGTCGTCCCTCGAAATCAGCGGTATTATAAGGTTGCGCCGGCTGCGGGCGTGAACGCCAGTATTGCCGATATGCGGCAATGGCTGTTGGCCCATTTGGGCTTGATTGAGGGGGTTCCCCGCGCGCCCCTCGCGCAGTTGCAAAGTCGCTACATTGCCAATGAAGCGGCCGACAATCACTATCCCAATGATGACCGAATCAGCAAAGCGGGTTATGGCTTGGGTTGGCGCGTCTTTGCCTTTTCAGGTGTCGATGGGTTTGCCCATCATGGCGGCTACGTCCGCGGTATGCGCAGCGAGATGATTTTTCACCGCGGCGCCAAGTCGGGCCTGGTGTTCCTAACGAACTCTGAGCCAGCCGCTTTGAATCGATTGAGCCTTGCGTTTGCTGAATGGCTTGCAGCGCCTCAGAACGCGGAAACCTTGGCATGGGGCGACGGGATAAAACAGGCACCCTCAAGTGCGCCGTTAGGGGACCTTTGAATTACTTGGGGTAGCGCAAAGTGATTCGGTGAGACGCCGTTTAGGCGGACGCGAGTCTGGCTTAGATTCTGTTGTAAATGGGCTCGAATCGTCTCGGGCAGCTCAGCCATTAAAGTTACGAGCTCGGTGCCTGAGACATCGATACGGCCTTGGTGGGCTGCGTCTTGCACGGTTAGACCATAGTCGGATAAGAAAATGGCCAGCTGGAACACGCTAGGAAAAATTTTTCGTCCGCCGCAGGCGCCAACCGCAAACCAGTGTCCATCTTGGCTGCGACCCAGGGTTGGGCACATATTGCACAGTGGCCTGCGGCCGCCTTCAACGCTGTTGCCCCCACCGGGTCTCGGATCAAACCACATCATGCCATTATTCATCAGGATACCGGAGCTGGGCAGTAAGATCCGGGCGCCAAAAGCCGACATGATGGTTTGGGTAAAACTCACCAGGTTGCCCGCTGAGTCTGCGGTACAAATGTGCGTGGTGCTCCCACTTAAGTTGCCTTCGCCCAGGTTCTCAAGTCGATCTGCATAGGTTGTTTGCAGCGCTTTGGCCATCGCGAGATAGGCGGCGGCATCTGGCGATTCCGCAGGGGCGGGATGCATCGTCTCAAAGGTCTTCAGGGCTTGGATTAAACTGGGCCCGGCCGTGAGCGGCCCCGCACTAAAAATATCATGGCCTCGATATTGACTGTGCAAGGGTGCGCTGAGCGTGGCGTCATACTGGGCAAGGTCTTTCGCGGTGATCTTGCTGCCGGCCTCATTAAGGTCTTGTAGAACCTGCTGCGTTAGAGCGCCTTGATAGAAGGCATTGCTGCCTTCGTCTTGAACGGCGCTGAGCGTCTCAGCAAGGTTGGGTAGGGGGAGGTGGGTTAAAAGGCCTTCGAGGTCCGCCGCAGGTGGCAAGCCATCCTTGAGATAAACCGATCGGGTGCCCTCATAAGCTCGCAATCCTCGAGCAAATTGGTTGATTTTTTGACTGGCGAACCAGTCAATGGGTAAGCCGAGCATGGCTTGCTGCCGCGCCGGCTCGATCAGTGCCTTGAGTGGTAAGGTGCCAAATTGTCGGGCGGCAAGTTCAATGCCTTTTAGGTAGCCGGGTGTCGCGATGGCCAGGGGGCCGTGAATGTTGCGGTCATCAATGACTTTCGGCCAATTGAAGGCATCACTGCTGTTGCTACCATCCTGGGCGAGTGGGTAATCACTTGCATGACTGGCAAAGGGGGCCCGCATGCCAAACTCGACTTGCACGACCCGGTCTTCCGCTTTTAGGTAGGCCAGTAAGTAACCGCCGCCGCCATAGCCGCTCATCCACGGTTCCACCACGCCGAGCATCAATCCGGTGGCAATGGCCGCGTCAATGGCGTTGCCGCCCTCTTTTAAGATTGCGAGTCCTACCTCTGTGGCTAAGTAGTGTTGGCTTGCAACCATGCCTTGGGTGCCGCGCACAGCCGGTTTTGAGAGGGACCAGCTTTCTTCAGTTGTCCGCGCTTGCATGCAGCGTCTCCTTGGTTAAACCAGCAGTGTCCCGATACTGTAGTGGGTTTTTAGGGTCAGCGAAATGGTTGCCGGGCTACCCCGGGTGCTTTTTTGAAACCAATGGCAAGCTGCAGACTATCGGGCAGGGCGCCTGCCGCTTCGTTTGCGTTTGCTGTGACAAGCAGCACGTGCACCCGTCTTTGGGGCTTTGGATCCGGTTCAGGCGCATGCCAAAGGAATCATAGAATCATCATCGGATGCGCGCCGGAGGCGGTTGATAAGGCGTATACTCTGTTTTTATCGCATAAGACCTAATCACCGCTGGAGACAGGCATGGACGAGCAGAACGCAGACCCGACAGAATTCGATGTCATTGTGTGGGGTGCCACGGGGTTCACTGGAAAGATTGTTGTGGAGTATTTACACCAGCGATATGGCAATCAGACGGATCAATTGACTTGGGCCATTGCCGGTCGCGATGCGGGCAAACTCCAGGCGGTTATTGAGGCGGTCGGTTGTGACAAGATTCCTTGTTTGCTGGCGGATGGCTCGGATCGAGCGTCCCTGGATGCCTTGGTTTCGTCGACCCGGGTCGTGCTGAGCACGGTAGGGCCTTATGCCCTGTATGGCAGTTTGCTGGTTGGCGCGTGTGCTGCGTCTGGGACCCATTATTGCGATCTGACCGGAGAGGTACAGTGGATGCGGTTAATGATTGATGCGCATCATGACGAGGCGGTCCGATCTGGCGCAAAAATCGTGCATACCTGTGGATTTGATAGCATCCCGTCGGATTTAGGCGTTCACTTTCTGCAGGCCGCTATGAAAGCGCGCGGGGAACGGCCGGCGAGCCAGGTTAAGTATCGCCTGGTTAAGGCGGCGGGCGGGGTCAGCGGCGGCACCATTGCGAGCATGCTGAACATGATGGATGAAGTCGCTGAAAATCCGCAATTGTTAACGGTTATTGCGGATCCTTATGCGTTAAATCCGCTGAATACGGTAACCGGGCAGGATGTTAATGAGGCCGCGACGCCGATCTATGATGATGTCTTGGGGCAGTGGGTGGGTCCCTTTGTGATGGCTGGGATTAATACGCGCGTGGTGCGCCGAAGTCATGCATTGCTCGGGATGCCCTATGGGCCCGGATTTTCCTATGAAGAGGGCACCCTGATTGGTGCTGGTCCGACGGGCTATCTGAAAGCTTTAATGGCCTCAATCGGTACGCGATTTGGCATGCTGTTATCGGCCATCGGTCCAACACGGCGTTTGCTTGCACGGCTTTTACCGAAGCCGGGTGAGGGTCCAGAGCGCGCGAAACGCGAAGCAGGGTTTTTTGAGGTTATCCTTCATGGCGCGGCTGGCGAAGGCCAGAACGGTGGGCAAATTCAGGTTCGGGTAACGGGCGATCGTGATCCAGGATATGGTGGCACTGCCAAAATGATTGCTGAGGCGGCGGTTTGTCTTGCGCTGGATCCGTTGGATGAATCGGGCGGGGTTATGACGCCGGCCGTTGCCATGGGAGAAGCGTTGATTGCGCGTTTAACCAAAAATGCCGGACTCACCTTCGAGGTAATGGATTAATTCAACGCAAAATAGCGCCGCTAAGGGACAAGCATTTTGGTCTGATGGTTTCTCGTATATGATGAGAAGACCCTGCACTCACATTGATTTGATCTCATGACCCAATCCTTTGTTCATCTACGCGTTCATACAGAATATGCGCTGGTGGATGGAACGGTCCGCATAAAACCCTTAATTGATGCCACGCGCACCGGCGGCATGCCCGCCGTTGCAACCAGCGATCTCAACAACCTTTTTGGCTTGGTTAAATTCTACAAAGCCGCGACCGCGAGAGGGATCAAACCGATCGTCGCTTGTGACGTTTGGGTCGAAGATCTCGATCCGACGATCGAGCCTTCGCTGCTGGTGCTCATCGCACAACGACAAGCGGGTTATAAAGCGCTGAGTCGATTGTTGTCTCGCGGTTATTCTGAGAACCATCATAACGGTCGAATGATTTTAAAACGGTCTTGGATTCAAGCTGATTCGGAGGGCCTGCTTGCGTTGTCTGCCGCAGCCGACGGTGATGTGGGCAAAGCGATCGTCTCGGGTCAGCTTGATGAGGCGAGACGTCGCGCCGTGTTTTGGCAAGCCCTGTTCCCAGACGGGTATTACTTGGAAATTCAGCGGCTTGATCGCGCAAATGATGAGCACCATATTGCAGGCGCAGTCCAGTTGTCGGATGAGCTGGGTTTGCCTTTGGTTGCAACCAACGATGTTCGTTTCTTAAAAGCCGATGAGTTTGAGGCCCACGAGGTTCGTGTTTGTATCCACCAAGGACGAACCCTCGATGATCCACGGCGCGAGAAACGCTACAGCCAGGCGCAGTATTTTAAAAGCGCTGATGAGATGGCACAGTTGTTTTCCGACCTTCCTGAGGCCGTTGAGAACACCCATCGAATTGCAACGCGCTGTTCCGTGACCTTGCGGCTGGGCGAGTCCTTTTTACCGGAGTACCCGGTGCCTGATGGTCAGACCATGGCCGGGTTCCTAGAAACCGTGACACGCGCCGGGCTGATGGATCGGTTTGAAAAATTTAGTGATGCCAAAATGCCTGCCGAGGAACCTTGGCAACAGCGTTATTTTGACCGCCTGGCCTTTGAATTAAATGTGATTAATAGCATGGGATTCCCAGGCTATTTCTTAATTGTTATGGAGTTTATCCAGTGGGCGAAAGCCGAAGGTATACCCGTTGGGCCTGGGCGCGGCTCGGGCGCGGGCTCGTTGGTGGCTTATGCGTTAAAAATTACCGACGTGGATCCCTTAGAGTACGACCTTTTATTTGAACGGTTTTTGAACCCGGAGCGGGTTTCCTTGCCAGATTTTGATATTGATTTCTGTATGGATGGCCGGGATCGGGTCATTCAGCATGTGACGGAACGCTATGGCTATGAGGCCGTGTCGCAAATTATCACGTTCGGCACGATGGCGGCAAAAGCGGTGGTGCGAGATGTGGCCCGGGTGCAGGGCAAGTCCTACGGACTGGCGGACAAGCTGTCTAAACTGATTCCGTTTGAGCCGGGCATGACCTTGACACGGGCCATGGAAGAAGAGCCTTTGTTGACCGAGTTTGTCAGAACAAGCGATGAAGCCGAAGAAATTATGGAAATGGCGTTCAAACTAGAAGGCCTGGCAAGAAATGTGGGTCGCCATGCCGGGGGCGTGGTGATCGCCCCGACACGCCTCACGGATTTTTCACCAACTTATAGTGATGAATCGGGTGGCGGGTTGATGACCCAGTTTGATATGAATGATGTCGAGCAGGCCGGGTTGGTTAAGTTCGATTTTCTGGGTTTGCGAACGCTGACCATCATTGACAACGCCATCAAAAGCATCAATCACAGACTTGCGCTTGCGGGTGAACCCTTAGTTGATATCGACACGTTGTTTTTGGAGGATCCGGCGATTTATCAGGATCTGCAGGCAGCCAAGACCACGGCGGTGTTTCAGCTCGAGTCCCGCGGGATGAAGGATCTTATGAAACGGGTTAAGCCCAACCGGTTTGCCGATATCGTGGCGTTGGTTGCGTTGTTTCGACCGGGTCCGCTGCAGCTCGCGGATGATTTTATTCGCCGCAAGCACGGTCTTGATGAGGTTGATTACCTGCATCCCAGTTTAAAAGAGGTGCTGCAAGATACCTATGGCGTCATGCTCTACCAAGAGCAAGTGATGCAGATCGCGCAAATTCTGGCAGGCTACTCGCTAGCGGATGCGGATCTGTTGCGACGGGCCATGGGTAAAAAGAAACCGGAAGAAATGGCCAAACAAAGGCAGGCCTTTGTTGATGGGGCCATGAATAACGACGTTTCAGAGCAACAAGCCGGCTATATTTTTGATCTGATGGAGAAGTTCGCAGGGTACGGCTTTAACAAACCTCACTCGGTTTGCTATGCGCTGGTGGCTTATCAAACTGCCTGGTTGAAACACTATTATCCAGCCGATTTCATGGCGGCGGTGATGTCCGCTGATATGCAAAACACCGACAAAATTGTCATTAACGTGGAAGAGTGCCGAGAAATGGGTCTTGTTCTAGATCCGCCCAGTGTTAACACCGGCGCCTTTCGATTTGTCGCGCAATCTAAGACGCACTTAGTCTATGGGTTGGGAGCCATTAAAGGCCTGGGCGAGGGGCCTATTGAGGCCTTGACCCAAGCTAGGCGCGCGGAGGCCTTCAAAGACTTGTACGACTTTTGCCATCGGGTTGATGTCAAACGTTTGAATCGACGCGCACTCGACGCGCTGATCCACGCTGGTGCCCTGGATCATTTGGCGCCGGATGCGGCGAGTGTCAAAGATGGCATTGATGGCAGTCGCGGCTGGCTGCTGCAACATCAGGAAGAGGCGTTGCAAATCGCGGAACAAACGGCCCGTAATCAGGAAGCGGGGCATACCGATTTGTTTGGTGAACTCGAGCCGGTGTCAGCTGATCCTGTCTGCACTGATCACATTGACGCCAGTCATGTTCTGACCATGGCGACCCGCCTGGCTCGGGAAAAGGAAGCGCTCGGCTTGTATCTAACAGGCCATCCGATCGATATCTATCGCGATGAACTCAAGTATTTCGCCAGTACCCGAATCAGTGACCTGCGCGCAAGCCAAAGCGAACAGCTTTTTGCGGGTTGGGTTATTGGCTTGCGCAGTATGAAGACGCAACGAGGGACGATTGTTTTTGTGACCCTTGACGATCGAACGGCTCGGATCGAGGTTGGGGTGTTTTCCGACCTCTTGGAGGTGACGCGAGATAAAATCAGTAAAGACAATCTTTTGGTGATTCGAGGATCGGTAGCGCAAGACGATTTTTCGGGTGGGTTACGAGTGCGCGCAACAGAAATTTTTTCATTGGTTGAGGCGCGCCAGCGCGCGCTGCGAGGGCTTACGGTGCGGGTTCATCATGCCGCTCTAGATGATCAGTTTTCAAAGAATCTGGCGGGTTTGTTAAGTCTCCACCAGGAGCCAAAACGAACCGGCTGCCCCGTGATTATTGATTATTGCACCAACGGCGCGACCGCCGAGTTGCAGTTGGGGGATCAGTGGCGCGTGAAACCGAGCGATGAGTTACTCGACGGTCTTCGGGCGCAGTTCGGGTCGGATCGAGTTGGGCTTGATTATCATCAGCTCAGTGGCGGTGGGTAAGCGCAATGTCCTTGCTGCCTGAAACGGCGATTCAAGCGCTTTCGGCGCCGGAAGTTGAATGCTTAATTGTCGGCTTGAGTGGCGGACTGGATTCCACGGCGCTGCTGCATAGCCTCGCCCAACTGACCGACCGGCCGCCGCTCAAAGCAATCCACATCAATCACGGTCTGCAGGCTGAGGCAGATGTCTGGCAAGCGCACTGCGAGATCATCTGCGCCGGGCTTGGGGTTGCCTTGATGTGTCGGCGGGTCGAGGTTGCGGTGAGCGGCAGTCTAGAAACCAATGCGCGGGTGGCTCGATATCAAGCTTTTGCCGAGTGCCTCGGGCCAGGTGATTGCTTATTGCTGGCGCATCATCAACAGGATCAAGCCGAAACGGGGCTTTTTCAGGTTCTGCGTGGGCATGGCGCGATGGGTCTCCTCGGTATGCCGCAGGCGAGAGCCCTTGGCTTGGGGCAGTTGTATCGACCGCTGCTGGACGTGCCGCGGGCGGTTCTTGAAGCCTATGTTGAGACGCACAAATTAAAGTACGTGTCGGATCCCAGTAATACCGATCAATCCCATGATCGCAATTTCATTCGGCATGCGATCACGCCTTTATTGGATGAGCGCTTTCAAGGTTGGTCAAATCGCTTGGCGCGGCAGATCAGCCTTGATGAGACCGCGCGATCCCTCCTCGCGGCTTTGGGTCGGGAGGATTTATTAAAACTGCAGACCCCGGGCGGTTATTCTGTTGAAGGTTTGCAACAACTCGATCGAGATCGGGCATTGAATGCGCTCAAAACCCAATTGATGGATACCGCGGGCGCGGCGCCCTCAGCTGGACAATTGCGAGTTTGTCTTAGGATGTTAGCGTCATCCCAGCCGCAAGAGCCGAAAAATCAAGCGGTGTTGGGGCATGAATACCACCGGTATCGCAACGAATTTGTTTTGGTGCCCGCGATTCCGGCGTCAAGGCAGGACGTAAGTGGCTGGCCGTTTGGACCTGCCCCAGTTGATTTAGGGGGCGCGGTGCTCGCATCTGATTGGCATTTAGGCGGCATTGATGCAGGCCTATCGGGATGCGTCTGGGCATTGGGTCAGCATGGGCAGAAGTGTCTCAAAGGGCACAATAAACGCATTCTTGACCGTCTTCGGGAAGCGAAGGTGCCATATTGGGTCAGACAAAGGTTGCCGCTGCTGACGCGCAATGGCGAGGTGGTCGCAATCCCCGCACTGCCGGAGTGGGGTTTAAAGCAAGCGGTGGCAGAAGGATTCTCAGCGGCCAAAAATAGCGCAGGATGGCGAGTGTCTTTGACCCGAGTCTAATCCGGTAGGCGGAATTTATATTGAGCCAAAGCGTCGTCGGTGGTAGTCTATAAACCCATCTCGGGCGGGTCCTTCCGCCTGATCAACAGAGATGGAAATTCTATGAGCCGTTTAATATTCGTCACAGGCGGAGTGGTTTCCTCGCTAGGAAAAGGCCTGACCGCAGCCTCTTTGGGCGCTGTTTTAGTGTCTCGCGGTCTCAAAGTGACGATGCAGAAGCTGGATCCGTATATTAACGTTGATCCGGGCACCATGAGCCCATTGCAGCATGGTGAGGTGTTTGTCACGGCCGATGGCACCGAGACCGACCTGGATTTAGGTCATTACGAGCGTTTCGTACAGACCCGAATGACTCGGAAGAATAATTTCACCACGGGTAAAGTCTACGCGGATGTGATTGCGCGTGAGCGCCGAGGGGAATATCTGGGCGCAACAATCCAAGTCATTCCGCACATCACAGATGAGATCAAATCCAGAATACTGCAGGTGGCAGAAGGGTTTGATGTTGCGTTGATCGAGATCGGCGGCACCGTCGGCGACATTGAAAGTCAGCCGTTCCTAGAGGCCGCTCGGCAGCTTCGCTTTGAAATGGGCTCTTCCCGCGCATTATTAATGCATTTGACGCTGGTGCCCTACATCGCAACCGCGGGTGAGACCAAAACCAAGCCAACTCAACATTCCGTTAAAGAGCTCCGTTCGGTGGGTATGCAACCCGATATTCTAATTGTTCGCTCTGATCACGAAATCCCAAAATCGGCCCGCGACAAAATCGCGCTCTTTACCAATGTTGAGCTCGATGCCGTGATTCCGTTGTTGGATGCTAAAAGTATTTATGAAATCCCGGCTCGACTGGCAGAAGAGCGCCTTGATGAAATCGTTGTACAAAAGCTTGGCTTCGATGTGCCGCCGGCGGATTTGTCAGATTGGCAGCGGGTTTTAGACTTGCAGCAGAACCCAAAGCATCAGATTCATCTGAAGATGGTTGGCAAGTACATGGACTTGTTGGACGCTTATAAGAGTTTGAATGAGGCATTAACCCACGCCGGAATTCACTCTGAAACGAAGGTGAACATCGACTTTGTTGATTCCGAACGGGTCGAGGCGGAAGGCGTTGAGATTTTAGCCGGTGCGGACGCTGTTTTAGTGCCGGGCGGGTTCGGCGGTCGGGGTTTTGAAGGTAAAATTTTGGCAGCCGGTTATGCTCGCCGTAACAAAATCCCTTACCTGGGTATTTGTTACGGCCTGCACGCCGCTATTATTGAATTCGCGCGGGATGTCGCAGGTCTCAAGGGCGCCAATAGTACGGAAGTAGATCAGAATACGCCCCATCCCATCATTGGGTTGATTACTGAATGGGTTAACGAGGCAGGTTTGACAGAAACCCGCTCGTTGGACTCAGACCTAGGCGGGACCATGCGGATGGGTGAGCAGGAATGTGTGCTGACTGAAGGCTCGATTGCCCGAGCGGTCTATGGTGAAGCGCGGATTAAAGAGCGTCATCGTCATCGCTTTGAGGTCAACCCAAGCTATGTTTCAGAACTTGAGCAAGCTGGGCTTCGTATTGCTGGGGTGTCGAAGGATCAGTCATTGGTCGAAGTGATCGAGGTGGTGGATCATCCTTGGTTTGTCGCCTGTCAATTTCATCCTGAATTTACGTCAACACCTCGGGGCGGTCATCCCTTGTTCTTGAATTTTGTAAAGGCGGCGCTGGCTGAGAAAATTGCGCGCGCTGGGTTGGCTGAGGCGTAAATTTAAGGCCGATAACGGCAATCGTGATCTAAATTGGATCGTGCGGGTTAAGAGCGAGATAAAGCATGGATTTATGCGGATTTGAAGTCAGTCAACAATCTCGGTTTTTTCTGATTGCAGGCACCTGCGTCGTTGAGTCCGAGCAAATGGCGCTCGATACGGCAGGGACCCTCAAAGAAATTTGTGATCAGCTGGACATTTTTTTAATTTATAAGTCCTCGTTTGACAAAGCCAACCGTTCGTCAAAAGACAGCTACCGTGGGCCCGGTATCGCGGCGGGTTTGAAAGTGCTCCAGACGGTTCGAGATACCTTAGGACTGCCGGTTTTGACCGATGTCCATGAAGATACCCCCCTTGATGAGGTCAAAGAGGTTGTCTCGGTCCTGCAAACCCCTGCGTTTTTGTGCCGACAAACAAACTACATCCAGAAGGTTGCGTCCCTTGGTTTGCCGGTGAACATTAAAAAAGGACAGTTCCTTGCGCCTTGGGATATGACGCATGTGGTCGATAAAGCCAAAGCAACCGGTAATGACAAAATTATGGTTTGTGAGCGGGGCGCAAGCTTTGGCTATAATAATCTGGTGTCGGATATGCGGGCGCTGCCGGTGCTGGCCGCGACGGGCTGTCCGGTTGTCTTTGATGCAACCCACAGCGTACAGCTGCCAGGCGGACAGGGCGCGACGTCCGGCGGGCAGCGAGAAATGGTGCCCGTTTTAGCGCGGGCCGCGACCGCGGTTGGTGTTCAGGGACTGTTTATGGAAACCCATCCAAATCCAGATCAGGCTTTGAGTGATGGTCCAAACTCTTGGCCGCTTGGGGATATGAAGTCGTTGTTAGAGCGCCTAGTGGCAATCGATTCAGTGATCAAGACAGGCTAATAACAATAAGCGAGAGGTCGCCGGGCAAAAGGGTGCGTGGCAGTGACGCGAGATCAAGGAAGGTTATGACAAGCATTACCGATGTACGAGCAAGAGAAATACTCGACTCCAGGGGCAATCCAACCCTTGAAGCTGAGATAGAGTTGGCAGATGGCAGCATCGGCCGTGCTGCCGTGCCCTCTGGCGCATCCACGGGTTCTCGAGAAGCGTTAGAGTTACGGGATAATGATCCCGCTCGCTATGGCGGCAAGGGCGTTCTAACCGCCGTTCAAAATGTGAACACTTTGATCCGAGAAGCCCTGCTGGATCATGAGGTCGAAGACCAAGCTGCACTCGATCAGGTCATGCTGACGGTTGATGGCACCGACAATAAAGGCCACTTGGGGGCCAACGCCATGTTGGGCGTCTCGCTTGCCGCGGCTCATGCCGCAGCACAGGCCAAAGGGGTCGAGCTGTACGAACATATCGCGGATTTAGACGCAACCGGCGGCCGGTATAGCATGCCGGTGCCGATGATGAACATTCTAAACGGGGGCGAGCATGCGGATAACAATGTCGATATCCAGGAATTCATGGTGCAACCGGTTGGGGCCGGGTCCTTTTCCGAAGGTTTGCGGATGGGGGCTGAGATTTTCCATGCCTTAAAGGATGTTTTAAAGCGCGCTGGACTATCGACCTCGGTCGGTGATGAAGGCGGCTTTGCGCCGAACTTGGCGAGTAATCAGGCGGCCCTGGATATGATCATGTCAGCGATTGAATTGGCGGGCTATCAGGCCGGTAAGGAAATTTATTTGGCATTGGATTGCGCAGCCAGTGAGTTTTATCAAGATGGACAGTATCACCTCGCTGGAGAAGGGCGGCATTTTGACAGCCAGCAATTCTCCGATTATTTAAAAACCTTGGTAACGAGCTATCCTATTATCTCGATTGAAGATGGATTAGACGAAAGCGATTGGTCCGGTTGGCGTTACCTGACGGACCAACTGGGGGATCAGTGTCAGCTGGTTGGCGATGATTTGTTTGTGACCAATCCTTCGATTCTCGCGCGGGGGATCTCCGAAGGTGTGGGGAATGCCATCCTGATTAAGGTGAATCAGATTGGCACCTTGAGCGAAACGATGGCGGCAATTCAGATGGCGCGGGAAGCTGGGTATGCGTCTGTCATTTCTCATCGCTCGGGCGAAACGGAAGACACGTCGATTGCGGACTTAGCGGTTGCGACATCAGCGGGACAGATTAAAACAGGCTCTTTGTGCCGCTCAGATCGGGTGGCGAAATACAATCGCTTGCTCCGGATTGAGGATCGCTGCCATGCTGTTTATAAAGGGGCACTAGAATTTAGGAATTTGAGGGTTTAGCGATTCTAAATTTAGTAAAAATCTTAAGTGCGGTATTGCTCTTGCTGGGCTGCTTCCTCCAAGTACGGCTTTGGACCGGGGAGGGCAGTTACGCGCATGTTGTGGCGCTGCAGACGCAGCTCGAAACAAAAACCTTTGACAATGAAATCAAGGCGTCTAGAAATCGGTTGCTGCGGGCTGAGATTATTGATCTTCGTCAGGGGCTCGATGCGATAGAAGAAAGAGCTCGAACTGAGTTTGGATTGATCAAAAAAGATGAGACTTTTATTTTACTCATCGATGACTGAGTAGGCTTTATGCACAACCCGCTTTCGAGATTGTATGTCGTTGTTCCGGCGGCAGGGACGGGTCAGCGCATGG
>Ga0129327_10000760_pt1 | contig 19251 bp, 10 predicted proteins | sample CPBDNA_6_FD_111799 | JGI IMG/M metagenome (GOLD analysis project Ga0129327, IMG submission 111799) | Freshwater to marine salinity gradient microbial communities from Chesapeake Bay, USA - CPBay_Spr_31_0.8_DNA | ecosystem: Environmental > Aquatic > Marine > Coastal | place: USA: Chesapeake Bay... | reverse complement strand
GAGGATGCTTCCTTCGATTACACACCTCTCATTGGCACGAACCTGCGCAAGGACTACCGCGTAAGCGGTGACAAAATCAAGGAAGATTGCGAAGGCCTTTTCCGCAATTGCGTCTGGGACAGGCAATAGAACAGGCCTCCTTTTGATGCTGCTGTTGGATGGCAGTGATTGCCTTTGCATAATTCGCAAAAACGCTTGAAGAGCGCGAGAACGCCAACAATTGATTGCCCTATAATTCGATAAGCAACAATAGCAAGAAGCGTCAATCTGCAATGTCAGCGCATGCATTGCCATACAACGTCATCAAATCAAGCAAATCGCCAATGGCGATGATCCCGTTGCCATCTAAGTCAGCCTGACAACCATCTTCATAGTATTCTTCGCACCACGACTCGTAGTCGCAACCGCCGCCGCCGCCGCCGCCGCCGCCGCCTGGTTCAAACGCACAGCTACCATCGTCGATGAGGGCCTCAGGATCATAGTTGTCGAAGAATGGATACGTACAACCGCAGGGCAAGGCCGATTCGTTCTCCTCAGAATTCAATTCAATTTCCGTATCAAACGAGCAATTGTCATTTGACACATTCACTCCATATATCCCATTGGGGAGAAAAGTGAATGCCATGGGATCACCGTTACTCGGCTCTGAAATCGATGCCTGGGTCGAATCCGACGGGTTCAACTCAATGACCCAGCCGCCTCCTGAATAACCCGGGGAATCCACGTCAATGACCAAGGTGCCATTACTTACGTCACAATCCGGTTGAAACGCGAGCCATTCAGCATTCAATTGCGTCATCACCTGTAAGGTATCGGAACTGAAGCACGTGGATTGGCCATCCAAGTAGGCCATGACAACGTATTCCATCGCTGTCGCTCCATCCAGGGCTTGGGTGCTTTGCGCTGTTGAATCTACCACCATATCCCCCGGCGACCATTGCCACAGAACATCCAAGAAAAAAGGATTGCAATCAATGGTGAAGTCGAACGGTGGATAGGTCCCATCCCCACAAGACTGAGAGGCGTTCGTCACCACTCGAAAGGTCAGGCAACCAGAAGGATCGTCCGACCCCCATTCGAGGTTGGAAATATTGCCCGAGTATGTTCCCAAAACTGGATAGGAAACATCCGGCCCGTCATGAACCACAACGAAATCACCGATGGAGTCCATCAGTGCATTTTGGAAACTCAAGTGCATCTGCGTCCCATCCCCTTGAATCAGCGGGCAAACCGTGAATACCGTATCCGCATTGTTCTCGACGCACCACGAACTGCTGTATGGCATGCCAGGGCAATCGGTGTAAGATGTATTCACCAATCCAGCGGAGAGATTGACCACAGAAGAGCAGGCATTGGGATTCGGGCCTCCTTCAACGGCAAACCCTAGACCATCATTGACCGAAATCGAGCGGTACTTCGTCGTTGAACACCCAAACGCATCGATCGCTGAAAAGTTCACAACGTGATTTCCAATGGACAGCGCTTCATAAGTTGCATAAAGTCCCGTACTATCTTCCTCTATTGCAGCAGATTCAGGCAAAGTATTCCAATCAAACCCTCCATTGCTCAGGTCCAATTCTGTTCCACTGCTCAGCCCGAGGGAGTCGAGTTCATCGTGTTCGAACTGAAAATTCCATCCAAAGAAATGACCATCTCCCAGCGAATCCAATGTGGCAATGTGCAAACTCCATTCACCATTCACAGGACATCCTTCCAACGCACACCAATCTTCACATGAGGTATAGGAACCAATTCCAACTGTTCCTCCGTTCAAGGCAGAATTATTTGCATCATCCAAGAGATAAAGTCCGGCAGAACGCCATGTATAGGTATAACCTATACCTGCGGTATCATTGTCCATGCCTATAATTGGTTGGCCTAGATTGGCATCGTCCACATCGGAGGTTCCGTTGCAATCATCTGTTTCCCCCTGGTTATTTTGCATCAGGAAAAGCTCCGCTCCGTTGGGGCAAGAAACCCAGATATCCAATGCACCGACATACGAATGCTCCAAGGTCGCGCGGATCTTGCGCATGTCAGAGCACGAATCAATCACTGCATCTTCGGAAAATCCGTTCACCGCGATTGGAAACGAATAAGTGGTCGCCATTGAATCTGACAATTGCTCAGAAGCCCCATCGTATGCAGCGGTCTGCAGAAGCTGAGAAGAGTAAACTGAAACCTCTGCTTCGCCAATCCCGCCAATGCAAACAGGAGTATCGACAAGAAACTGGATATTCGGCTTAGGCAAAACCGTCACCGTGAATGGCTCTGAAACATCAAAGCTATCGTAAGGGCCTGCCATGGCAAGCGTGACTTCATAAATCCCGGGCTCATTCCACTCATGCTCGATGGTATCAGACAACGAGTATTCAGTTGTGCCATCGCCCCAATTCCACATGTAGTAAAGGATGGAGTCCAATGTTGCTGTTGAGGCGGAAGGACTCCAGAGCAATTCATTTCCCTTGCATGCATAAAAGCTAAGGCTGTCAGGACCGCCCATCGTGCTGTCCAGCGCTGTAATAACTGCGTTAACGGTGTAATAAGCATCAATGAAAAGCTCGTCCTCTACTTCATTGCCACATCCATCCTCCACTTCTACTGTAACGATGTCAAATACGTCGGGGACAGCGTTGAAGAGCGTGTCAAACCCTGATTCGGCCAATTCATCATTCACGTACCAAGAAACGGAGTACATCCCTCCAAAACTCAATCCTCCATCGATGCTCGCATACATGAAGACGCTATCACCTGGAATAATCTCAATGCTGTCAGGCTGCAAATCAACAACAAGCGGCACAGGATCCAGCAAGGTGATGGAATTGACTGCAGAGACGGGATCCAAGCCACACGTGTCCGTCACCGTCAGCATGCAAACCCAATCTTCATCGGTAGAGACCGTGATGCTCGGCGCAGTAGAATTACTACACGACCAATCATACGCATAGTTCCCATATCCTCCAGTCACTTCAGGCTGTACTATGATTTGTAGGTTGGAACAAGCCACCGTATTAAAGGAATCGATCTCAATGGATTCTGGACCATCAGAAATTTCGTAGGTCAGGTAAATGAAACCATCAAGACAGCTTTCCAAGGATGACAATGTGGCAACAATGGACTCTGGTCCCTCTTCCAATCCATCCGACAATGCCACCAGCGTGAAGTCCATAGATGATGTGCCCGGGGCAAATGTGATGGTATCTCCAAATGCTTGCAAGCCCCCATCGGGCATTAATTGTGCAAAGTCCAAGCCGTTGATTGCTGTGCCTTGATCAAAATTGAGAATGACGGAATACGTGCTATCAACGGGCACATCTTCCGGCCTCGTGAATGTCCAGTCCAACGTTCCACACCCTTCAAACAAAAGCGATTCATCGTCTTCGCCCAAATCAATGGAAGCGACTACTTCGACAGGGACGTTGGAAACAAAAGAACCTTGCTCTAGGATGACCACTGATTCTAAACCCGCATCCGAGCCATCGGCAATGGCCAATTTGATGTGGTATGTTTCTCCGCATTGAACCGGATGACCTGCATGAAAAACCGAGGTATAGCCATTGATACAAATGCCATCATACGGCAAATTTGAAACGAAGTATTCCGCGTTCAAATTGCTGTTGACAGATGAAACGGTAATGGGCAGGTTGGGATCTGAATTTGGAACGCCTGCGATATTAATCGCTCCATTCGGAAAGTTTGCAGGGCTTTCAAAAGGCCCAACGATGTCCGGACCGCTCAAGAAGAAACCGAATACATCATTGTACGGGGTGTTTACCCACGTTTCATACTCATCAGACCCGAAAATGTAATCGAAGCCAATTGAGTCCCCTGTGACGATGAAATCGAACTCCAAAATACTCACGTCCAAAACATTATCCACAACAAAGTTTTCTCCAATCAAGCCGGGAACTTGGTTGGCCAGCATGAGCAACGAAGAGTCTGTAACCGTCTCTCCCAAACAATCATCGCAAGTAGAAGACGAGCAACCGATTCCCCGGGCATGCTCCGTACTCATGACCAATCCTTCGTTAAAAGAGTAATCAGAATCTGCTCCATTGATCAGTTTTCCAAGTTGATCCAGCCCACCTGTGTAGCTGACATTGAAAGCTGCAACCCCCTCTCCTAATAACACATCATTGACATACTCTTCTGGTGTCAATCCATTTTGGACATCCAGCTGAGCATGCATTTGATTCGAAAAAATCACGAGCAGCACAACGCTAAGCATCACGCGAATGGCACTGCAAAATTGATTGGTGTGGAAGTGGATGTTCATTTTATTGGTTTTTCTCGTCCGTCTGTTATTTTTAGTCCGCTAGGAGTCTCAGTTCTGTTCGGCGGTTCGCTTGATGTTGATCTTCATTACAAGGAATGCATTGGCGCACGTTCAAAGGGGCGCATCCGCAAGTCTTCACATCAGAGCATCCATTCAGCAATTGTGACTCTCCATATCCCTTGGCCACAATTCTTCTCTTTGATATCCCTTTATTGATGATATAATTGACGCATTTCTCCGCTCGTGCTTGGGATAGCTGCAAATTGTAAGCCTCATCATTTCTGCAATCCGTATGTGAACTCAGTTCGACTCTGATTTCAGGTTTATCCTTCATATACGCAACCAGCTTATCCAACTCCTTTTTGCTTTCGTTTCGAAGGGCTGCACTGCCCAAATCATAGAGGATATTGGCCAGGTCGATACGTTCAAGGATTTCATTCCAAGGCGCTAATTGGAGGGTGTCGCAGATTGAAATCAGGCATCCCGGAGGAGGCGGCGCGAACTCATGCGACAAATCTTCATAATTGATCAATGTTGCTGTCATCGAAACAAAATCTTCTGCTTGCGACGCCGCACTCCATTGGAATTGCCCGTTTTCATCCGTTACAAATTGCGATGTTTCGCCGTCGGCATTTCGGAATTTGAGCAGCGCACTTGCGGCGGGACGCCGCTCTTCATCCAAGATCACAATCGAATTTTCTTTCGACGCGAAGCTCATATCAAGGGTCACTTCGAGCTGTTCCTGATCGAGCAATAAGCGCTTCGACGGTGGAGAGTTCATGCCTTTAAAGGGCTGCAGCGTCAAGTCATAATCGCGCCCTAACCATCCATAAATACTGCATTCCCCGTTCACGTCTGACGTCAGGCTTCGGGTCAAGCCGCTATTGACTTCCTTCAATAGCATCTTTGCCTCAGCGATAGATGATCCATCGCAGGCCATAACTGAAACCATAATCTGACCTACCGTTGGAGAGCCTTCCACGCGATAAATCGCATCATTCCCACCAGACCGATTTGAACTCAGCCAGCCTTCTCCGATTGCCTCGTCAAAGTTGAAAGCAAAATCATCCGCTTGTCCATTGATGGGAAACCCCAAACGCTCAATTTGATCGGAGCCTATGGGATGGACAAAAACGTCCAAGCCCCCTGCCCCAGGCCAACCATCGGACGCGAAGTACAAATTTCCCGCGGCACTGACCATCGGAAAAAGCTCATTCCCTGAAGAATTAACTTCCGGACCTAAGTTTTCTGGTTTGGACCAATCGTCATCCTCCCAGCGTGAAGAATACAAATCCATGCCCCCAAAACCACCGGGGATGTCTGAAGCAAAAATAATGTCTTCATTCTCGTCAAATGTGGCGTGACCGCAGGAATACTCAGGAGAGTTCCAAGGAAACGGATTGGCCGGTTCCCAGCCTTCTTCTCGTTGCCAGAAAAACTCCAATTGAAGCCGTGACAATCCGTGTTCTACGGTGGTATCCAATTGGGGTTGGTTGCGGGTTAAAACCGCAAAATTTTGATCCTGATCAAAGGCAACCGGACCATCGTGTGTCCGTTCAAGGCCCAACTCCAAGAATAAGTCTTCACCACGCAACTGCTCCAGCAATGATATCTTGGGTTCTGGATCGTTTGCATTTTCAATATGCTTCAACTCGGTGAAATAACGTCCGGTCCAACCATCCTTTAATGGTGCAGCTCCTCCACCTACTGCCGATGAAATGAATACAAGCCCTTCACCGAAAGGAGTACAAGCGAATTCGGCGCCATTGGCATTCGGCCTCCACCTTTTTATACTGAAATCCAATGTATCCTTGGTCAAAGCCCGAATGCTTTCAAACTCGACAGAAAGAGCGCTGACCTCTTTGTTTTCCGGGAATCGGACCGCAGCAAGACCCAAGAATTTGAGTGTTTCTTGCACAGAACTTAACCGTATCATCAACATCATGTGCGTTCTCAAATCGTCTTGAGATGCAGCATCCATTTCAACGATTCGTTTGCTCCAAAAAAGAGCAGACTCAAAGTCCCCAAATTTCTTCGCACAAAAAACAGCCTTCCGCGCAAGACGCAATTGCTCAGAGCTCTGGTGAACGGCCTCTGAAGCCATATGGCTCCACAGATTCAATGCTTTTGAATACTGGGCCGACTCTGTCCATTCTTGTGCCCATTTCTCTTGATCAAATTGCGCTTGAACCAAACTGCAAACACCCATTAGAACGATGACGATTAACTGTTTCATGGTCAAAAGTATCGGGGGCTTTGGTAGGCGACTGAGCGTTTTCCATAATCCCATGCTAAGCCAATTTCATGCGAGCCAAAACTGCGGGTCATCAGACCGTTGGTTGGAAAATCAACAGCATAATGAAACCTCCAACCCTCTTTGAATCGGTAAGAAGTTTGCACCCCTACCCCTTCCCCATATCGTGCCATGGCTCCCAAAGAGAGCACTTCAAACAACCATAACTCGATATTCACGTCAACCACACCAGGCGCATCAGCGAGCCATTTTACCAAGGAAACAGCACGAACGTCAACGAAGTCATTCAACGGATGGATGTATCCCGCTGTCGCATACAAATGCCGATTTCGGCGGCCAATCGGCTCTGCATTCCCTAAATCTTGCTCCAGCAAATGAGGTGCAGAGAAACCAAGAAACCAAGACGAAGCATGCATGATAACCCCAGCTCCGGTTGAAAAGCCTACTGCATTGTAAGGGGCTGCAAGGAGCATGTCATTCGCATCTCGCGCCATTAACGATTGAAAATCATAACCTGCCGATTGAAGACCGAACGAAAGCCCTGTGGATAAATAAATGCCATTGCCAAGCTCAGGGGAATGGTAGGCCACGTGCCCCATAAACTCTCGCTGAGAACGCGCTCCACTCGCATCATTAAGGGCTGTCAACCCAATCCCTAATCGGTTGCGGAATAAAGGCGCATGCGCCGAAATGAATTGCGTTCGTGGCGCCCCTTCCCAACCGGTCCATTGCATCCGCACGATGGACGTGGAACGCAGCGTGCCATCCAAGCCTGCATGTGCCGAATTGAATTGCAATGGATTGCGCAAATAAAGCGACACCTGAGCGTCTTGCTGGCCCCAAACTTCTCCGCCAATGGCCAAAACCAATATGCAAAAAATGATCCTCATCGCGCTTCATTTTGAATTTCAATGAATCCTCGGAATACTTCCGGATTCGTTGGCTGAGTTTCAATCAAAAAATAATAAGTGGCTGAAGGCAAAGGCTCTCCAGAACCATTGGCCTCCCAAGTGCCTTGCCAGTCATTTAGATATGGACTGGCCTCGTAGACCAGTGTTCCCCAGCGATTGAACACTCGAATCCGATGCTGGGGATAGAGATACAAATCTTCAAGAAAGAGGGCATCATTCAACCCGTCGTTATTGGGGGTGATAATTTGATTCACTCCCACCGGAATCTCATCGAAACATTCCAATTCGAAAATGGCACTTGAGACACAGCCGTATGCATCGGTCACAGTGATTTCATGCAATCCAGCCCCCACTCCCCAAAGCAATTGATCCGACGAATTGTCCCACTGATACACATATTCTTCCGTTCCTCCAGCGGCCTGAACTTCGATAAAGCCATTGGATTCACCACACAAAGAAGGACCCGAATCGATCAGTTCAATCTCAAGAGGAAGCCTTTCGAACATTTCAACGGTTGCTGAATCTTGGCAATTGCTCGCATTCGTGACCACCACGCTATACGTTCCTGCAGCCACATTATTAGCAATTGGCCCGGCGCTGATCGGAGGAAACCAATCGTAAAGAAGTTCACCTCCGCCTACCGCATCGACAAGGATGGTGCCATTTTCATCACCAAAACAAGCCAGCGAATCCAATGAAACATTCAAGAAATCGATCGGAGCAGCGTCTTGCACCACCAATTCAATGGACGCGAAACATCCTGTGACGTCATCAATAAAGTCCATGGTATATGTTCCTGAGGCATCGACCTGTGCCGTTGAACCCATCGGATCGACGTTGCCTGGTCCAGTCCATGAAAAACTACCCGGACCCAACGCGGAAAACCCTTCGATGGTAGCGATTCCGGTTTGGCAATCTACCCCCCCGTTGGGACCAACGTTTGATGACAATTGAGGAGTCGGATTGATAATCACCTCAAATGATGTTTGTTGGACAGGGCAACTCAGTAGTCCAGATTCAATGTCGATGGTCGCTTGGATTGGCGAGTCGCCATCATTGGACGCGACCCAGTCTGGCAGATTACCGGTTCCCGCAGCTCCCAATCCAATCTCAGCATTGGAATTGGTCCATGAGTAGCCCACCGAGTCTATGATCAAGGTATAATCCGGCGCGGAAACCAGATCACCGTCACAAAAGACCACATCAGGCAACAGCGGGAGAACAAAGTTGGGTAACACTGTTACACCACCGAAAAATGTGTCAGCCGCGCAGTACGATCCTGTTGTTGTGATGATGTAAACCAATGAATCCGCATTCAAACCTGCATTGACGAGCGTATCCGTAATCATCGCACCTTGGCCCGTTGTGTAACCACTCAAATCCGTTCCTCCGGATGTTTCCCATTGCCCCATTGCTTCCGGGACCGTGGTCGAAACAATCCAATTCACCGGAACACCCGAGCAAATTGGACTGACAAGTCCTGACACATTCAATAATGGCTGAGGCTCCACAATTGCAGTAAACTCTGCTGTATCGCGGCAACCATAAAGATCTCCGATTAACGAAATAACGGAAGAAGAAGCCGACGAATCCGATGCATTGGAGGCTTGCCAACTTTCTAAAATTCCAACCCCATTCGCTCCCAATCCCACATCGTTTCCGTTTGCTACCCACTCAAAACTCATCTCAGGAAAGCCCAAATCGTAATTCGGCAGGAATGCAGAATCACCCGGACAAAGCTGCAGATCTGACACCGCGGAAAGAGTAAATTCGGGCGCTACGACGGCATACCATTCGAGGGGATCCGCTGGACAAACAAAGTTGGAGGTTGTAATGGTGTACAGGACACTGTCCAACACATTCGACGCATTGATCAGTTCATCATCTAAGCTCAACGGCACTGCACCTTGACCCGAAGACATCCCAGAAATTGAAGGGTGAGATCCTGTGGACCAAGCCAGTTCTATTCCCGCAACTGTAGAAGTGGCAATGGCACCCAAATCTGCACCTGAACAAGAGATCACATTGCTGGACAGTACTCCCAAGACCGGTTGTGGGTGCACAACAACGTCAATAGACGCAGAGTCCATGCATCCATACAAATCAGACGTTAGGGTCAATGTCGCCATTGCATCGACCGCCAAATCATTCTGAGCCGTGAAATCATTTAAGTAATCTTGCCCTGAAATAGGAAGCCCCACATCATCTCCCGTAAGAAACCAACCGTATTGCACCCCCGGATAGGGCACATCATAAGGAGACAACACCACCAAATCATCGGGACAAGCCTCCAGCGATGCAGGCGTAGGAAGATCATACTCTGGGACAACCGCAACATCATAAGCCAACGTATCTGCTGGGCATTGCTCAAAAGGTGTTGTGAACGTGTACGTCAATATTTCAACGCCACTTCCGGCGTTGCTCAATTCATCCACAATGATGGGACCTGACCCATCCAAACCACCCGTTACCTCGCTCAATGAATCAACGGTCCAAACAACGTCCACACTGTGCACAGTTGTATTCACCAACACGAAAAGTTCTTCACCTGAGCAAATGGTATCAGGGACAGCCGGAGGGCCCAAGTAGATATCAATGACGGGCAACACTTCAATTGTAATGTTAAGGCCACCTGTATCGCAACCAAGCCCAACGAGAACCTCAACCGTTTGACTGACGATGGATGTATTGGTGAGCACCCAACCGGGCAATACCAAAGGTGCCGCCCCAGAACCACTGAATTCATCAATGCCATCAACATTTCCCGTTGTAGTGATGGACCAATAAATTGTGTCAGCGGACAAGGAAGAGTCAAAGGTCATATCCGGAACTGAATCACCGCTGCAGATCGTAAAGTTCTGAGGTCCTTGTGTACCAATGTTACCGTCGAGGGTCAAGTCACCCGCTGGCTGTATTTCGCACGAATAGTAAATCGAATCATATCCGCACGCATTTCCCGAGTAAAGCCAAGCTCCAAAGAGCCCTGGTTCATCCACAGTAATGCTGATGCTGGCAGAACCCGAATTCCAGCCCCCAAAAATATAATCAGAACCTATGTATCCATTGGAGCCACCTAATTCGCCCGAATCCAACACATAATCCAAATTGGTGTCAATGGTCCAAAATCGATGCAAACTGTCACTGCATCCATCAGGCGAAACAAAGACCGCATTTTGGCTGACATCAATCAGATCAAACATGGTGCCTGAGCAGCCCGGGCAAATGGTTGAAATCAGCTCCACATCCGGCGCAGAGGAAACAAAAATGGGGTCAAATTCTATGTCCGTTGAAATACCAGAAGAGCATCCGTTGGTCGCGATTACTTCAAGCATAAAAGCATTGGACCAAGAATTTGTTTCATAGCCGCAAGAATTCGTCAGAAATACATGCTCGATTAACGTATCCGCCGAAGTAGTAAATGAAATTTGAGTGCTATCCGAAAAGGTCAAATCATAGTTCGCGATTTCGCCGTCGGAACCCAAAAGGACCTCAAAGGTTTCACCTAAACAAGAATAAGTGCCTGACGATTGGAACGAGATGTTAGGCGCAGAGCCATTGAAGACGGTATAAATTTCTTGCGAAGAACAACCCGACACCAAATCCGAAAAACTATGGATCATTGTATATCCTCCCAATGAATATGTGTGAGAAATGGTTCCGTTTGCAAAATCCGCTTGCGTTGAATTGGGTGAACCATCCCCCCATTCGAATGTGTGTTCGTATGCCCCTGCATCCGAAATAGTGAAGACAAAATCCGCATCACCCGAGCTATTGCATCGAACGAAATTGATTCCATTATCATCAGAAAACGAATCAAAATCCCATCCCAAAGAAATCAATTCAAGGGTTGAAGAAGGTTCAGGAGCGATGGAGAAGGATACTTCGTCTAGTGCTGGAGGCAATCCATTGTTGTTGTCCACCTCCAATGCCACCATTTGCAATCCGGGTTGATTGAACTCGACCAAATGTGGCCCCGGTCCCGAGGCCGACGATGGGGCCGCATTAAAACCAAAATCCCAAAGAAAGGAAACAGCAGGACTGAGGTTGGAGGAAGCACTGGTAAATGTGATACTGGTGCCCGAACAAAAGCTACTGTCCTGCAAGGTTTCAGGCGTAGATTGAATCACGGCCGACGGAGTCTGAGCGTTGACAAGCAAAACAGCCTGTAAAAACGTCAATAAAAGACTCAGCCTCATAATCAGAGACGATTTGGCTTGCATGGACAATTTGGTTCGAGGCGTAATATACTGATTTGTTTTTGTTTTGATTCCCTTTCTCGCTAATTATCAATGAACAACAGACCAATTTCTGCTCGTATCCATTGCGGAATAATTTATTCATCATTTGCTTTTTTGTCCTCAGAAGCCAGCGTCCCTTAATCGAATAGGCCTCTCTCTATCTGGTCATTCCTACTTCGCCCATAAAACCCAGTGTGAAAAGAGAATCATGCCGCAATACCAAAAACAAAAGAGCCTGTAAATCAATGATTTACAGGCTCTTTTGTGACCGTGTAGGGATTCGAACCCCAAACCTCCTCATCCGTAGTGAGGTGCTCTATCCAGTTGAGCTACACAGCCGGTTCCCGTCGAAACGGGGGGCAAAGATACCAACTCCCCTCAATCCACCAAATGGAATCAAGGAATATTCAAAAGAAAGGCTGCAGCATTGAATCGCAGGTCCAAATCTCATCGGGACATGGCCTTTTTTGCGGCCTTCGGCAATCCATCTTCATGGAGCATGATTCCAATGGTATGGTGCCGGAAATAAGACATGGATACAAATTGACGTCCGCCATATGCATTCCCATCGCCCCAAGAATTCTTGATGATGAAGTAAGAGCGGCCCTTCGCGTCTTCGGCCAGTCCGACAATGTGCATGAGATGATCGTCGGTGTTTTCTTGTGAGTCAAAAGCGGATTGACGCATCGCCTGATCCACTGTTGGTTCTTCGGGCATCTGTCCCAGTGTTTCCCATTCCTTGGCAGAAGCAGCGGCTTCTGGCATGATGGCCCAACCATTTTTGAATGAAAAACCGCGGTTGCTCACATCTGCATCCCAAGCCACCGTGTATCCTTCCGAAAGCGCATGGCGCACCGTGCTTTCTAGGTCATCCAATGGCACATTCCAAAATGCTCCGTGCGCATGGTTATCAGGCACCTCCAAAATAAATGGTAATCCAAAAGGATGATGCGTAAAAGAAGTCATGGTGACATATGCGCTTGGAACAATGCCCATTGCATCTCGAAACGAACCCGGCGTATAGGATTTCCCTTCGTATTCAAACGAATCGGGCAAAGAGCCAAGGTGCGCATCCAATACTCCCTCAACGGCATCAAATGATTCCGGCGCTATTTTCCCCGATTGATCCACCATCGTTTTGGCAAGAGCTTCCAAAGAAGCGTCCAAAGCTCCATGATTGTAAGAACCCTGTTCTTGACCTCCTCCATAAACAGATTGTGGAACCAAACCATAGACCTCAGCTGCATGCGTGACATCGTGCGACAATCCGCCAGGACCAAATTGATGCTTGCCCTGGTAGCGAACGTACCGTTCAACTTTTTCTGGGTACACGACGCGCACCGCCGCCATTTCACTGAAATCGTGCAGTTCGCCCGTGATGCGGTGGCTTTCAGATTCCAAAAAACTCGTCGTACTGAAACTCCAGCATGTTCCGGTCTGGCCTTGGCTGAGCACATCGGTAGATGTCAAATCAACCTTGATTTCGGGTGATTGTGCAAGCCCTGGGTTTGACATCATTGCCATTAAAAGGGAGACTAAGCTCCAAGCCTTTATCGATTTCATGGTAAAATGGTTTGACGGCAATTTACGTGTTGAAATAGAATACACCTTTGATGACATCTCTCTTTTTCATCAAAGGCCCAAAGTGATTCCGAAAGCATTAGACCTCGAAGCCCTGGCGGCTATTCGAACGCATGGGATCGTCCGGCATGTGCCCATCCCCTGTCCCGCATGTACAGCACAAAATCTGCAACTAGAAACGCGCGCGAACAAGTTCGCCTAGCTTTGGCGGAATTACCCACGTGAGGTACAGCGCACCTTGCCACAAGTCGTCTTCATACGATCCCATGACCACTCGGTCACGACTGACCCGAGCCGTGAGCATCAGGTTGCCTCCTTCCTCGAAAAACAGCTCGAGGCCCAAAGCAGCAAATCCGCCAAAACCTGTTGATGTAAGGCTAGAGGTTGGATTGGCAAATTGGCCGTTGCCGATGGGGGCAGTCAACAGCTGATAATTTTGATTTATAATTCGCACATAATTGCTTTTCAACTGAGTAGCTAACATGTTGGCCCCCAGCTCAATCACCCAGCTAACCTCATCTGTAATATAGGCCGCTGTGCGATAGGCCAAGGACAATTGAAATCGATCCTCTTCGCTGAAAATCCCATAGGTTCTTCGATTCTCGGATCCCATGCCGGTATCAACATCGGAAGAGACAATGTTCCACCCGCCTTCCGACTTTAACCCATTGATGGCATCCACATGCAAAACAAACGCCGATTCCGGATTGAAAAAGAGCATGGTCTGCAAGCCCATTAACGTACCCGGCGTGTAACGCATTCCAGTGTAGGCGGGGTACTCAATGTATTTAAACTCTCCTGCCTCGATCCCGATGCTATTCATGATCTGGCTCCAAACAATGCTATTTGGACTGTCCACACCCAACCGACCTTCAATGGTCATCAAGTTGGCGGTGTTGTCTCCCAAATCATAGAACTCACCGGCGTATCCATTATAGAATGCATTCGCCGCTTTGTGATTGGCCTGGTATACACCAAAATTCATGGCAAACTCCACTCCTTTTCGCTGCGAGACATAGCTGCCATCATCGTAGTCATCCCAATCGTCCCAGTCCTGAGCCACGCTCGCTTCTGTCAGTCCGAACACCCCTGCAATGCTCACCAAGGTTGCGCGTAAAATCCGTCCTGAAATTCTTTTTGAGTTTCCCATCATGATTCCCCTAATTTACGAAATCATCTGCCTGCGAATCATTCTCCTCGATCGCTTTCATGTGAAATTCTTGCCGACGCAAAGGCCAATCACTGGCATCCGTTGGCTCCGCAGCAAGGGTTCCCAGCGCATCAAAACCGGCTGTCATCTGGCCAAAAACAGTGTGCTCAAAATCCAAGTGAGGTGTCCCACCCTCTCGCACATACCTCGCCTTCTGTGCTTCTGAGTACGTGAAACCCTTTTCCCGCTCCAAACGTGCCAGCTCTGCGCGCGTCACTTTCCGTCCAACCACCAAGTAAAAATCATAAGACGCCGAACGCTTGTCTGGATTGCCTTCATAGGTGCGTCCCATTGCCAACGCTCCGCGGAAATGCAAACGATTTGACCGGAATTCAGATGGCAAAGTATGCTTGCCAATCAACCAACGAAGCTCCTGTGCACGGGTATCCTCTGAATTCCCACCTTGCACAACAAAATCCGGCACAATGCGGACAAACTCGCTCGGCGCATAGTAGTTACGGGCCACCTTGTATCCAAAATTAGCACTGTGCAGAGGCACGTCGGCAAAGGTCTCAAGTAAAATCCGTCCTTTGGAAGTCGAAAGTTCAAAGCGATGGTTCGGGTTCTCCGCTGTCCAATCCAACAAAAATTGCTCGCAGTTTTCGTCTGTCAGTGCCGGAAAAGCGAGCATGGCCTTCTTTGCCGCAATCGCGATTGAATCCACTTCCGCAACGACGACTACAGACGTTGCATCAGCCCCTTCCGAAACAGGAGTCGCATGCTCAAATTCACACGCAACAAGCAGGACTGCCAACATTTGGGTCCCAAATTGAAACCTCATCTTTCCCTTCATGCCCCAAATCTACCGCAAACATCGTTTAACGTAAATCCTTTGCGGACCTACCACGCTATTTGCATCGAAAACCTGAGATATTTGCAACAACATGGATCGCTTCGCTATTGTCGACATTGAAACCACGGGCTCGCATGCACGCGGTCATGGAATCACCGAAATCGCCCTTGTCATTACCGATGGCTGCCAAGTGCTCGATCGATGGGAAACACTGGTAGATCCTGGGCTTCCCATCCCTGCCCACATCACCAACCTCACAGGCATCGATGACGACATGGTCCAATCGGCGCCCACATTTGAAGCCATTGCTGATGAATTGGAAGATTGGCTTTCGGATGCCGTTTTTGTTGCGCACAACGTCGGATTTGATTATGCCTTCATTCGGGGTCATTTCGAAACGATGGGAAGAATCTGGAAACGGCCAAAACTCTGCACCGTCCGCATGGCCCGAAAACTATTGCCGGGACATGGCAGTTACAGTTTGGGACGCATATGCCAGGACTTGGGAATCTCAAATGAGGCGCGCCACCGTGCAATGGGTGATTGCGCAGCAACGGTAGAACTCTTTCACCGCATGATGCAAACGGCGCGCGCCCAGGAAGTGGTAAACAGCATGCTCAAACGAGGAGAACGTGAATCCTGGCTGCCGCAGCATGTTCCAGCCACCGACTTCGAGCGATTGCCCACAAAACCAGGGGTGTACCGCTTCCTCGATCGCAAAGGAACTCCCATATACATCGGCATGTCGCACAACGTGAGGCACCGGGTGCGAACGCATTTCAATGGAGACATGGCTTCTGCTCGACGGCAGGCCTTTCTCCGAGACATTTACTGCATCAATGCGGAGGAAACGGGCACTGCGCTGATGGCCCGGTTGCTTGAGGATGAATTGATCAGGAAGCACTGGCCCATTCACAATCGGGCACAGAAATCTGTCGCCATGCGCACCGCGATCATCCCCTACACCGACCAGAAAGGATTCAACCGATTCCACTTGAAAAGACAGCGGAACATCAAGCAAGCCATGCGTTGGTTTTACCGGGATGAAGATGCACGCAGTTGGCTCCACAGCCAAGCGCGAGAATACGAAATCGATCCTGAACTGCTCGGTCTCGGCTCAGACGGAAGGTCGACTGTTCGGGATGATTCAAAAGCAGCCATTGCATCCCACAACCAAGGCGTTCAAGCCATTGAACAAGCAGCCAAGCAATCCGAGCGCATCGCCATCATCGAACAAGGAAGGCATCACCAGGAGTCTGCAATCATCCTTGTAAACCATGGAATTGTGCAGGGATGGTGCTACACCGAAGAAAGCATTGAACGGTTCGAACAACTCGAAGACCTTGTGCCCATCAAACCCGGTTCTGCGACGAGCGACGCCATCGTCCAGCACGCCCTGCAAGAATTTGAAGCCGGTAAAATAACATTGCGCGTTTGGAAAGAACCTGCAACAAAAAAGCCACCCGAAGGTGGCCTCTTTGCTTGACATGCGATCATCGCTTCAATTGATGTGGGTGCAAAATGCACCGAGCTTTTTAGATTGAACCACTCGTGCTCCAGCCGAATAGGACAGGATATTGCGAATGGATTGCGGTTTGGGCATGATGTCCGCTGCTTGCGCGCTTTCGTCGAACCAATCGGATGTCAAATCTTTCAGTGTACAATGGGCCATGGGCGTGTGCATTAGGGTTTGAACACCCCCTTAACGCAGCACTTCAAGGACTATTGTACAGATCTCATCTTCATTTCGATTGGCGCCTCTCCTGTCTGGTCAATTCAACGTCAATTGAACACCTCTCTCTTCCATCGCGCGGCGCATATTGATCAATGCATAGCGCATCCGACCCAGAGCAGTATTAATGGAAACACCGGTTTCATCAGCAATCTCTTGAAAGCTTAACTCACGTTCAATGCGCATGTGCACCACTTCACGTTGTTCCTCCGGGAGGCAATCGAGTAATTCTCTGACATCCTGATGAATCTGATCTTGAATCATTTGATCTTCGGCGTGCATTTGATCCGACGGCAAGGTGTCAAACACATCAAATTCGTCCGTGGCACGCATCATGCGCATCTTTTTTCCACGGCGAAAATGATCAATGGAAATGTTATGCGCAATCCGAAGAACCCACGGCAGGAACTTGCCTTCTTCATTGTACTTGCCACCTTTCAATGTGTTCACAACCTTAATAAAGGTGTCTTGGAACAAATCGTTTGCCAGATCGGAGTCCCGAACGATGAAGAAAATTTTCGAATAAACTTGTTGTTGATGGCGGTTCAAAAGGAATTCGAACGCTGCCTCATCCCCAGAGAGGTAGAGGGAGATCAACTGTTGGTCAGAGAGTGACGCACGCATGATTTTACGCAGTTAAGGGTGAAATGAAAACCCGGATGAGCCGGGGCCTTACTTTGAAGCGTAAAATGTATCGATCGCGTGTATTTTTTGATTGTCTCTATCGAATATACGAATTAATTTTCGTTCAAGGAAACCCAAGGGCGTTTTAGGGTGTTAACAAAAGCGAATGGATATCCACATCAAAGGAGCACGCGAGCACAATTTGAAAGGCGTCGACGTGACGATTCCCAAACGAAAACTGACCGTAATCACCGGGTTATCCGGTTCCGGAAAGAGCTCGCTTGCATTCGACACGCTCTATGCTGAAGGCCAGCGGCGGTACGTCGAGAGCTTGAGCAGCTATGCCCGCCAATTTCTTGGACGACTGGACAAGCCCGATGTTGACAGCATCGATGGCATCTCCCCTGCCATCGCCATCGAACAGCGCACCTCTTCAGGAGGACCGCGTTCCACCGTCGCAACTCGGACTGAGATACACGACCACCTGCGCCTGCTGTACGCACGGGTGGGCACTACCATTTCTCCGATCAGTGGGGAGGCGGTGCGAAAAGATCGTCCGGAGGATGTCCTGGAGCAGCTCGAACAAGAATCGAAAGGAACGAGGTTCATGGTGTCCGCGCCTATCCCTCAAAAACTAGACCGAACGCGCAGACAACAATTGGACATTCTGCAGCAACAAGGATTCAGTCGAATTCTCGACTCAAATGGGATTGCCCACCTCATTGCCGAGGTTCAATCAGATGCGAGCGAACCCGCCCAGAAATCCGCTCAGGAACCGTGGTCGCTCGTGATTGATCGACTGACGGTGAAACAAGGAGACGATGATTTTACTTCTCGCCTTCTTGACTCGGTAGAAACAGCGTTTTTCGAAGGAGACGGAGCTTGCTCCGTGCATTTCACAGACGACCGTGAGCCCTGGCAATTCTCTAATCGCTTCGAGCGCGATGGCCTGGTCTTTCCGGAACCATCTCCCGAACTGTTTACATTCAACAGCCCTATTGGGGCTTGTCGGCGCTGTGAAGGGTTTGGGCATGTCATTGGAATCGACCCAAGCCGAATTGTACCGGACCCAAGGCTTTCCATCTATGAAGACGCCATCGCTTGTTGGCGTGGGGAGCGAATGAGCAAGTGGAAGGATCGTCTTTGCCTTGCGGCTCGGGACAATGGCATTCCGATTCACTCGCCATGGCGCGAACTCACTTCCACACAACAAGAGGCTGTCTGGGAAGGAGGAAAGGGCTTCAAGGGGCTGAATGCGTTCTTCAAGTACTTGGAAGAGAAAAGCTACAAAATTCAGTTTCGGGTTATGTTGAGTCGCTATAGAGGCCGGACGACATGCCCTGAATGCTCAGGAACACGACTCGGCAAGGCCTCACAAAATGTATTCATCGGGGGCAAGGACCTGACCCATGTATTGCGCATGCCGGCCAAAGATGCCTTGGTCTTCTTCCAATCTTTGTCGCTCACTGAAACACAACAGGAAATCGCCGAACGACTCATTCAAGAAATCGTTACGCGCCTGAACTACCTCTGCGATGTAGGACTTGGTTACCTCACATTGGATCGATCCAGCAAAACGTTAAGTGGCGGAGAATCGCAGCGCATTGCCTTGAGCACTTGTCTGGGCAGCAG
>Ga0129327_10000758_pt1 | contig 19290 bp, 14 predicted proteins | sample CPBDNA_6_FD_111799 | JGI IMG/M metagenome (GOLD analysis project Ga0129327, IMG submission 111799) | Freshwater to marine salinity gradient microbial communities from Chesapeake Bay, USA - CPBay_Spr_31_0.8_DNA | ecosystem: Environmental > Aquatic > Marine > Coastal | place: USA: Chesapeake Bay... | reverse complement strand
TGCAAGCATCATGTCGAAGTCGTCTGGCAGTACGTCCTCGATGGTCTGAAGGTAGCTGTCAGAGCTCTCTTCGTAAAATACTTTGGCAAGCCCTGCGCGTGCAATCAGTCCATCGTGGATGACCGTCTGCATGACCTCAAACAGGTTGTTCTGGCGGTTTGCGACGTAGTCCACATAAGACGTAGCGACGGCAGCCATAGGGACATCGTCACTGTTCTGAGGGCTGAAGCGAACTGTCTTGTATCCTGTGGAGAATGTCTCTAGGAGCGCTGCCTTCATGCTCTCGACGGCGTCATAGACGTCCATAGAGACGTACTTGCTGTTTCCATCGTGCGCTGGGCGAGGCAGGGCTGCGTTGTAGTGATCGACTACCTTACGGCGTTCTCTACTGATCTCGCTGTCATAGTACCCGATAGACTTGCGCACATTGTCGTCAACTAGAGCGACAATCTGCTCATCACTCAGTTTACTGTATTCATCCGTGCTCATTCAGTCACACCATTTCTATGTACATTTCATCTACACTTTCTACTGGCTCCCAAGCGCCCTCGTGGACGTGATTAGCCAGTGCGAGGCTCATGACACAGTCGTCGTAGCAGCCTGCTTCAGCTTCCATCCCACCGCTTTCTGTCACGATGTATGTCAGCATCTCTCTAATAGTTGTCTTGTCGTTTAGCTCGATCTCGCCGTCGCGCACTGATGCGCGTAACTGGTCGATGATCAGCGGTTTCGTCTTGGCAGTTGTCGCAAAGCCCAACTTGACAGTCTCACGATCTGTGAGCTTATCCACTTCAGTGGTCGTATAAAAGTTAGCGTAAGCCATATCTTTAGCCAGACGAGTGCATGTGAGAATGCCATGGCTGTTGTTCTCCACGATAATGTAAGCCTGATTGAAGAAGTCCCCTAAGTTATAGAGGACTGTAGCAAAGAAGTCGGGATGCACATGGCCTCTCCAAGTAGCCACCTGCCGCTTCTTACTGTCGAGAACTTGGGCAACACTGTAGTCACCGTTCCTGACGCCCATAGCGACGTCAGCACCTATGACATACTGCTCTCCGGGGTCGTGCGCTCTGTATAGCGTGAGCTCCCCTCTGACGTTGTTCTCCCAGTCGTCGCCTTCGAGCGCTAGACGCTCTTTGACGTCTGCAGCATCTCCGAGGTTCTCCTGAAGCTGCTCAGGGTTAAACACTGGGCGACCTGTCGTCAGAAAGGCCTCTTCGGGTTCTGAGGGGTACTCCTGTCGAAACAGGTCGATGCCATTCTGAGCAATCTTACGACGACGAAACATCAACTGGCCGTCATCTAAAGAATACTTTTCCGCTAGCTCTTCTTCCTCTGGAGTTCGTTGGAACTTCTTAGGGACCGTCTCTCGATACTCAGGGTTGACGTGCCAAGGTATAAACACAGGCACATAACCGTTCGAGCCGTCGACAGCACCCTTCCAGAGGTCATAGAAGACGCCTGTCACACCGTTGGCTGTGCTTTCGACAAAGACGGCAGTGTTCTTTGTGTTTGGAACGGCCTGTGTGAGGGAGTTCCAGTTGTCGGCTGCTGTTGTCTTAGACCAAAAGGCAAGCTCTGATGCATGAACGTGGGTCAGCGTCTCACCTCGGCCAATAGCATCGCCACCTGCAGTCGCAACGACGTAAGAGCTATCGAGGACGTCAAACGACAACTCGCGCCTGCTGCTATACTTAGTGTGAGGCTTTAGGAGCTCAGGGCAGTTCTCGTGATACCTCTTTGTCATGTCGAAGAGGGCACGAGTGCTATCAGAGTGGTGCGTGATAACCATGGATTTACACGCGGCTCTCTGAGAGACGCTGAAGTATAAGTAGCCGCCAACATAGGTTGAGAGACCCTGTTGACGCGCTTTCAAGATGATGATCCTGACTTTACCTTCTGCTGCTAGCTGATCTTCGACAGCCTTCTGCAGGATGGCTTGGGCAGGGTTTAGCTTTAGGGGCTGAACGTCACCTTCCTTAGTTCTGATCTTTAGGGCAGATTTAGAGTAGAACTCAAAGTCAGTGTATAGGCGTTTCCGTATCGCGGCTAACTTCGGGTTCATCTAACTGCTCTTCCTCGTTTATTGCTTCTGCCATCAGAAGTGTCGCTAGGAACTCCTCGGCTTTGCCGACAGAAACTTCAGACTTGGTAACTGGTTTACTTTTGGTGAAGTCTAGGACCATACGAGCAGCCAAAAGCTTCTCTCTGGCTTGCCCCGGTTCGCGCATGATAATGACTGCAGTGCGAAGGGCTTCTTGGGCGAGTTCATCCTCGACGCCATAGTCCTTCTTCATGATCTCTAAGACGGTTTCTGCATCTTTCATCGCTTGTTCCCTTATCGGCTTTATTGTTTCGCGTGAGTATCCATCTGGCACGCCCTTTGGCCTGCCGCCGTTTTTACGCTTTTTTGTTGCCCACGCTTTTCTTTGGGCGCGGCCTTCTTCCGTTTGCATCATCAGCCAGAAGTGGTTCTTTTCCTTTGGGTTGCCCTTTTGGGGCATCTTTACCTCTTTTGGGGGCTTCTTCTGCCGACGTGCTCTTGGCTGCTTTTCGGTCGTCATTAGGTTTATACCTCGTCGATATCTCCGTGATTATCCGTGTCGAGTGAGGGTACTGGCGCTCGTACATCATCATAGGGATATTGCAGTACATCTCCCAGATCATTGCACCTTTGTCGTCCTTCGACAGCGACTTGCTAGCCTCGATGTCCTCGAAGCCTTTTATAGCCGACATAAGCTCTATCATTAGCTTCACGGTTGCTCTCCTTTTCTGTCTGATGTTCTTGCACTAGGCGGCAGACAGCATCCCTGCATTGGGCGACAGTGCCCCACGCTGCATTTGCTGCTGCTCTTCTTGCTCATCCTCAGCCTGCTCAGAGGCCATAAGGGCCATCACGACGGCTATGGATATCGCAAGTGGGTGGGTGAAGAACTGGATGTCCTTGTTGCCTGCCTTGCGTAGCTCACCTCGTATCCACTTGGCCGTCTCTGGCATTACAAGCTTCGCCATCTTTGGGTTGACCGCATAGACCCAGAACGGATCAACAGAGAACTCACCCTTTGACCTGATGTATTTCACATGAGCGTCAAGCTTGTTCTCGAAGTCCATTTGTTCTTCTGGGGTCATCTGATTGCGGCGCTGATCGAAGTTGTCCATGGCAGCTATCAAGCCGCGCACTGGTCTGCGCTCTGTCGGCTTGCCTTCGACGTATGCAGCCAAGCTGTTCTGCAGGCGTGTAATCTCGCGGAGTATCTTACGCTCTTGAGGTGTACGCTTGCCTTGCGGCTTGTCGATCATAGCGCCGATAGCATTCTCGACGGATGGCGTACCGTTTCCGTTGCCGTTTAGCATAGGACCGACACCAGACATTGGACCCATAGTCACGCCGTGGAATATCTCGTGAAGCAGCGTTGTGAGTGCCTCGATGTCTGTGAGGTTGCGCCCACTTCCTATACTATCTGTTCCAAGGAAGTTTGTGCCCGGCTCTAGTGCGAAGACGTGACCAGATGCACCATTAGAGGTCTTTGTGAAGCGTCCTCGGAGGGTCTTGCTGTCTGTCCCTAAAGTCTTGAGCATCTTCTGGTGGTCATTGAACATGTGGACTGTGATGCCAAGAGCTTTCGCAAGCGTCAGGGCGTCCTCAATGTTCGTGATGCCGTTCTCGTAAGGCGATCCCTTTTTGCCGATCTCGAAGAGTGCTTTTACGGCAGGGAACTGGCCGACTACTTCTTGCTTGCTAGGTACTCGTCGGCTGAGGGCGCGTCGTAGTTTGGACGATCCATTGCGGATGAAATCGCTGAGGGCAGGGGCTTCCCTGTCGTCTGCTGTTTGCCCTGCGCCGACATCCGAGCGGCTAGGTTCGATATTCGAGCCATCGCTTCCCTCTCCGTCATCATTGAGGGGGATGCCTTTTTCTTTGAGGAGTTTCCTTGCGCCACTTGAGTTAGTCCCTTCTTTTGTTCTGAGCCCTTGCGAACCCCACAGTCTTTTCTCAAAGAACCACAGGACAGCTTGCGTGTCGCCGGGATCAAGAGAGTTTTGATCAGACAAATCTCCAGTTAATCGAAAGACTGCATTACGCTCTGCATCATTAGCAGGACCACCTGCAACACCTTCTTTTGCCACAGGTGTTTCAAGCAATCTACCAGTCCACCTACGGTATGATCGAGTATACCATAAATCAATTACGCTGTCACCTGCGTCGATTTCGACGCCGTGGAGGCCCATAGAATAACGACCAAGCTTTTTACCGAATGCTAGGAAGCCATATTCTGGGGCCCCTGCTTTCTCTGCCTTAGTTGTGTATCTGCCTGCTTTATATAGACCACTATCGAGCATAACATTGTTAATGTCTTCACGCGTCTGTGGTTGAAGTAGGAAGTCCATAGCAGGCGCTAAACCGCCTTTAGTTTCTACTAAGTATTTAAGCATCCCAAGCTGCTGCTCGTTAGCTTTGTTTCTTATGCCCCACCCTGCATCCTTAGTGACCATTTTGCCTGTTTTGGCGCTTTTAAAGGTTGTCTTTGGGGGCTCTAACCCTTGCTGCCTGAAACCCTCAGCGCGATTGACTGGCACTTCTCCTGTCCGAAGAAAGTCCTCAAACGCCCATGAAGACATCATAAAGGCATTATCTGGATCAGCACCGTTAGAGAATATACCTGCAAACGTAAGATAAAGCTGACGATGTGTTTGTTCTGTTGCTAATGATGGGTAGACACGAGATGCCATTGCCATCGCATCTTCAACATCTTTGCTATACCACCCAACACCACTATTTGGCTGCTCAAGTTGTGCCTTAAGCTCTTCAGAGGCCCTACCTAAAACTTGCTGATAATCATCTTCACTGTTTTCAGGGAATATCTGGCGACCATACTTTTTCTGGTGGTCGGCGTTCATAGCTTCGCCTATTTTGCGAACAGTAGGTTTTCCTTCTAAAGGCAAAGGTGTGTCGAAATAGTCTAGGTCGTCGCGCTGCAGTAAAGTCGGGTCAGACAATAGAGCAGGACGCGCAGGTGAGCTTTGGTCAACCTCTAGATCACGGTCGTCTTGCTGACGTAGAGCAGGTGCTGTGGCTGTCTCATCAATGTATGAGTTCAACTCAGCAGCCATCACGGTGCTTACATTTGCTGTACTATTCTCAACCTGATTGGACAATCCGTTGTCTGCAAGTATGCGAGACACCTCTGTATCATCTAGTACGCGCTTGATTTTCATCGACCCTGCAATAGGCCACCCTTGAGCGTCGTTAGATGAGTTAGGGTTTGTCTTATAGTCGTAGCTTTCGTTCGGAGCAATTAGGCGACCTTGGATACCGTCCAAAGTTCCCCTATTGTTAAGCGAGGTATCACTTTCAGCCTGTGTTTCAGAAGTAATTTCTGGAAGTTCCACTTCTACCCAAACACGTTGTGTGCCTGAAGTTGCTGCTTTACCTTGGTCAAAGACAGGCAGGTTGACAGCATGGATACCGGGGCGATGTGCCAGTGGTTTACCAATAGTCGGTCTTTGGTCTTCTGCTGCATACCAACGACCACCAAGAAAACCTTGTGACTTTCCTTTTGGTTTTGCAAAAAGAGGAATAAACTCACCCTTACGAGAAGGCTGAACTTTCATCAGCTTATATGCGGTTCTAGTCTGCTCTGGTACAAGGTTCTGAGGAAGCTCGGTGTAAACTGGCCGAGCAGCAGTATCTACAGTGCCAAAGCTCAACTCTTCGTCGTCATACCACTGCTGATCTGCATCTGGGTCTGGTTTGGTTGGTGCTTCAGGCGGCTGACGGTTAACAATAGCTTCGATCTTGGCGCGAATGCCGGGGGTTGACGCTTCGAGAGACGACAGCATCGCATCGACACTTTCAGGAGCCATAGTGCCCTCTGAGATCGCTCTGACAGCACCCTCAATGATGCTGCCCTCAGCAACCATCTCGCCTGCCGTTTGTGGCACCACTGGAGCTTCAGTCATTGCCTCAGTTGGCGCAGGTGCTTCTGTTTGTGTGCTTGTTGGCTTCTTAGGAGCCTCCTGCAGACGCTGCAGCCTGCTTTTCTGCTCACTCTGATTGGTGACGCGGTCGAGATACGGACGCACATACTTGTCGATGGCCTCAGAGCTCACCTCGTTCCTCTGCAGTGCCTCTATGTCAGTCTGCAGTTGAACCGTAGGGTTCGTCAGGGGCTGCTTCAGGCCCTCTAAGACGGACAACAGTTGGCCTTTGTCTGTCACGGAGACGTCAGGGTCTGCAGACAGTGTAGACTGAAGGGTGTCAGCCAGTTCGATGTTGGCGTCTATGCCTGCCTGATAGTTCTCAGGAGATGTGAACTGGCGGCCTGACTGCTGTGGGTCTTGTGTGGGCTGCTGCGGTGGTGCCGTCTGTATACCAGTGAGATCGTCAGGTGACATCATGTTAAAGTCACGCAGCAGCCCTTGGTTATCTGGGGGAGCGACAAGGAGCTCAGGGGTGTTCTGCTGTGCGTATGCGCCTATCACAGGGATGATCTCGGTCAGCGCATCGATCCTGTTGCCTTCACCTGCGAGGTTCTTAGAAATGTCCTCTAGAACAGGTGTAAACTCAGGGCTATTCGCAAAGTCTTGCGACATCTTGTTTACGACAGTCTCAAGGCCTGCTCGATCAAGACCTGTGCCAAGCGTCATGCTCTCCAAAGGCCCCGGTTTAGGCGCATTGAGTGCTGTGGCGACCTCTGCGATTGCCAAGCGGCGATCTTTAGACTGCGCTTCGTTTAATGCCTTCTGCTCGACCACAGAGGGGCCTTCTGGGTCAGGAAGACCGAAGGCATTCAAGTTCTTGTTAACAAACCGAGAGACTTTAGAGCGACGGCCTGTGGCTGCATCGACCATACGGCCAAGCGCAAAGCCGCCTGCCTGCATTTTAATAGAAGCACCGCCAGTTGCGGCAGGTAAAATCAAACCTGTGGCAACATTTGCCATACGGCTAGGGTCGTAGACTGCGCCACTTTGGCTGAAAGGGTTCAAGAGGTCGGTAAACTGACTGATGCCACCCTTTACGCCGTCTTTGAAGAGGTCTGTGATGACGTTAGACTTCTGGAGTTCATTGAGAAGCTGTGCGCCCTCTTTGTATGGCCCGACAAGCTGCTTAATTGCATCAAGTTGCTGTGTAGTGACCTTTTGAGACACTTTCTTTTTGCCTGCAGCAATACCTGCTTTTGCTTCAGAGTACACTGACAGTAATTCATCTAAGCTTTCAGCGTTCTTTATGTTTAGCTTGTCTTTTAGCGTAGACCGTAGATCGTTAATGCGTGAGACATTGCTGCTTCGGATATCCTCAAGTGCCTGACGAGCGCCATTAGAGCCAGTCCCGACATCTTTTAGGTTATAACTGTTAGCTGTGGATATTTCTTTAAGCTGCCTTGCGACGTCTCCTGCAGCACCTCGGTAGCTTTCCTCTAGCGTCGTTGGGTCGGCTAGGGTGCCGTCTGAGGTGTACAAGTTGCGCGACTTTTGCACGGCCATCTGACCTACAGTTGTCAGACCGTGCATAGGGCCTGCACCTAGCATCTCACCTGCGATTTCACCGGGGTTTTGCTCTTTGCCCTCTGCTTGTAGCGCAGCACTTTCACCTAAGCCCTCACCTGCAGTACCGACAGTAGCACCTGTGATTACTCCTGCGCCCTGTCGAAGCTTACCACCTTGGTTGGCTGCTCTTGCTATACGGCCAGTAACCAAACCTGTTGCAGCGTCGACAGTACCAATAGCTAAAGCACGCTTACGAGCATTCATGAGCATGTCTGTGATTAGCTCAGGGTTTGCCTCAGACCACGCCTTGACTGCGTTGGGGTCCTCGACGTTGACACCTCTAGAGCCCAACTCTTGTGTGAGCTCCTGAGACAACGCGATGCCGAGCTCTGTGCTGCCGCCGACTAAACCTGCCAAGGTGCCGCCTGCTGCAGGACCACCTACAGCAGTTCCTGCGATAGCTGCTGCGACTGTAGGGATCATGGCAGGCAGTGAGCGTAAGAATACTGTCCGTGTTATCTCACCGGGGGCCTCACGAAACGTATCGAAGACGTCGCCAGTCTGCTGCAGGAATGTGTCGCCCTTTGGGTTAAACATCTCTTGAGCTTTTGCGCTCATTGGTATCTCAGAGGTACGCCGTTGCAGGTCCATCAGGTTTGGAAGGACGTCTGTGGCTAATGTCTGGGCCGATCTGCCTGCAGCGGCGTCAAGTGACGCCTGCTTGTTTTGAGCCGTAGGTGTTGCGGCGGTGCTTTGGATATTAGCTGCTTGATTTCTTAGGTCGGCAATCTGGTCAGCTAAGGTTGCTCTTTCGTCTGGGTCTTCAAGTAAATTAAGGTCTGCCTCGTAAGACTTGGCGAGGTCGAGAAGATACTGAGCGTTTTGCGCGAAGTTACCCTGCGACAGGTTGCCAGTCTGGGCATTCTGTATGATATCAAGGTGCTTGTTTGCGCGTACACCGGGAATAACCATCTGCGCCTGCAGCATACCTGCACGAAGGTCGCCAGATGCGCTGCCTGTTTCTGGGCCTTGCGGCTGAAGAGCCATGCCGCGTGCAATCAGGCTTTTTGCTGTGGTTTGATCCCCTGCAGCCATAGCTCTCTTGGCCGCTGCGCGGTAGTCTTCGACAGTATATGCATTCATGTGAGTTAACCGCCGTTCAAGAATTGTTGTTCTTGTGCTGTGAGGTCACCGCCACCCGAAGGTGCAACAGTGGTGCCGTTGGCTAGGTTTGTGTGCATTACAAGAAGTGCGTTTCTGTAGTCGGTAACCCACTTGCGCCAGATGTCCTCTCCTGCTGTCCACGCAGGTTGGTCGGACATAAAGATATCCATCTCTTTCTCGGAGATAGCACCTTTGGTTTGCGCGATGTTGGCAAGGACCCTGTCAACTTTCATTGAGTTAATCTTTAGTCGGACGTTCTCGCGTTCATTACCAGTTAATTGATCCCACTTCTGCGCAAACCAATAGCCCATCCCTGTGACATTGTCGTAGTCATCAAAACCTTTTAAGACGGCATCAGCATTCTGTAGCGACACCAAGGCTTTCGCATTCTGCACAGTGTCTCCAGTACCTGCTGAACCACTCTTAGAGGCAGAAGCAGCCATGCGGTCAGCTATAGACTTGCGGCGTGCTTCCTCGATGGCAAAGGCTTCCATGTCAGCCTGCCTGTTTGCGTCTTGTACCTGTCCATAAGCATTCGTAGCTGCACCTATGGCCGCCAAGCCGCCTTGTCCTGATGCTGCGACACCTGCTCCACCGATACGCATGAGGGCTTCACCCATAGGGATGCGTTGGTTGGGGATCGACAGTGCTGCAGGGGGCTTCATAGAGCCGCGTGCGTTGCCTGTTATGAGCGCAGGAGTTGCTGCCGGTGCTGCTGCAGGAGCAGGTTTCTTCAGCATGTGCTCAGGGACTGTACCTTTGTCGATTGACTGCGAGTGGAGCGCAGGGTCACTTTTGTACGTTGCATTGTCAAACCCATCATTTAGCAGCATGTTGCCACTTGTCATCCATGGTGTACGCCAGTCTTCACCTGCTCCACCATAACTAGGGTCCACTACTGGACCAACAAGGCTTGGGCCTGCAGCAGGAGACGACATAGGAGTGCGACGGAAAACGTCATGGTTGTAGCGTGGCATGTCACTGACGTAGGTGCCCAAGACGCCTGCGTTGGCGTGCCTTGGGTCATGGGTCATGCGGTTGTTTGCGAGGATCATCTTAAGCACGCCCTCCGTAACTTGTGGGCCTCATAGGGGGAGCGCCTCCGCCGTAGCTACCGTAGCCGCCCATGTTTGTTGGGAGCTTATTCTGTATCTGCTGTCCGTACTGCTCACCGAAGCCATACCCTTGCATACCGCCGAAGACTGCAGCAGCGCCGGGGCTGACGGTGTTCGCTTGGTACTGGTTAGCTGTCGACGGGGCTCGGCCAAGCATACCGCTCATGTAGTCTTTGTAGCGGTTATACGCGAAGTCTCTGTCGCCCTCGAAGCGTGCCCTGTCGTCAAGCATCTTGGCTTGGTCTTGCTGCTGTAGGAAGCTGCCTGCGTTCATGCCGAAGTCACCGCCTGTTCCCATGGCACCCATGCCTGTGGTGAAGGCACCTTGCATACCTTGGTTGGCAGACATGGCATCAGCAAACTGGCGGCCCTGTTGGTTCAACGAGCGGTCAATCATCTGGTCACGCACCTGAGCGCCTGTGGCTGCTGTACGACGTGCCAAGTCGCCCTGAAGTGCTGCGTCTGCAATACCTGCGCGGCTAGAGTTGGCGTTGCCGGTGCCAGATGCAGACATGTTGTTGCCCTGCATGGCTAGCTGAGTGTTGCGACGTGCGTCACTCATGATGCTGTCCGTCAGAGCGCCTGCGTTCTCGTTGGCGTACCCTATGGCTGTACCGAGGCGGTCTTCTTGGGTCTGATTGTAGAGGTTCTGATAGTTCTGACCAAAGCCTGCACCAGTGTTCATCATGTTGAACCCAGTGTTCATCACGTTTGGACTGTAGCCGCCCATGGTGTTCGCAGTGTTCGTTTGGAAGGCGTTGGGGCCTGCATAGGTTGGGCCTTGGTAGTAACCTGCATTCAAAGCCTCGTTGAATGCACCTTGACCACCTGAGAGGCCTGCGTCGACGTAAGGTTTGTACTGATTGAAGCCTGCCATGTTAGCTGTGTTGGCTTTATCTTGAGCCCTCGACTGCTCTTTTGCGGCTGCGTAGCTACCGCCTGCGCCGATAACAGCAGAACCAATCATGATCCAAGACATGTTTTATCTACCCTTGTTGTTGTTTTTATTATTATTGTTGTCAGGTGAGAGGTTTTCTAAGACTTCGTTGAAGCGCCTCATGTCGGGCTCTTCCAAGCCCATAGCCTCGTAGGTGGGGCTGATGACCTCTTCTTCGACCTTGTCTAGGTCGTCTTCTTTTGTTTCTTTCGTTAGGTGCACCGTCGTTAAAATGGTGTCCTCTTCAATGTAAAACACGCGCTTTACACCTGCAGGCGACACAAACGTGGTGGGCCCCTGCAGCCTTTGCTTACCGCCGTTTTCTGATACGACTAAGACAGTGCCAGACATCAGGAATGTCAGGTGAGGCTTCTTGTGAAGCTTTCCAACGACAACCATGCCCTTTGGCATGAACAACTGGCGTGCGTATGTTGAGCAGCCGTAGTCTTCATCTAGAGGCGTAAAGAAGTGCTCAAGCTCTGTCTGGTCGCTGTCGTCAGTAATCTCGCCCTGCTCAACGCCTTCCATCAGTAACTCTTGCATTGCCATGATGGACGACCGAATGCTGAGGTCAGTCTTAACTAATAACATCTGTTAAACTGCGGCCCAGGATGTGCCATTGTAGACGACAAGGCCACTGAAGCCGTTGCTGAGGGGGTCCCATGGCGACACAGCGTAGCGCACCATGCCCTTCCGAGGGCTGCTAGGGGCTGCATCAGCCACCTGTATTGATGCATCTGCAAGCGTCTGTATAGACTTCTCGATGGCCTGAAGCTCGTCTCTGAGATATAGCTTGAGGCTGTCTTCTAGGGACGGCATCTGGCGTCTTACATAGGGGAACACAAGCGTGTTCTGTTTGTCGCTTAGAGTTGTTGAAGACATCGTGGGTGCTACCTCTTGCCTGTGATGACGACATCAATGTCCATGCCAGAGAACTTAAAGTCCTTGTCTGTGGAGGCATCTGTGAGCTTGTAGCTGAGGTATCTGCCACTGCTCCGTGTGTCGACTTTATGGTCGGTAGACATATCATAGGTAACTGCAGAACCATAAGATGGAACACCAGAAGGCAAGTCACTGGCACCAAAAGTAAACGTGAGTGTGCTGCTGCTGTCATCCGTAGTGACCTGTGGGTAGAACCCTCTGAGCACCTTGTAGCCACTGAGGGGGCTGCCTGCTTCCTGATCGAGGTCTATGCCTTTGCGCTCCAAGAAGATGCTTTGGGTGGCGGCGGTGTCTATAGGTGCAGCAATGGCACCGACAGTAGCGCCGTCCATGGCTAGCAGCTTGTCACACGAGGGCAGGCCGTTGGCGACAGACTTCGAGAAGAAGATGTTATGACGACCAAAGGAGCTCTCCTGATCATGATAGGAGCCGCCTGTGTTGGCGTAAGTTGTACTTGCTGTTGCGTAAGTCGACACAGTGTTGACGTTGGCTGTGGTGCCTGCGACGACGTTAGGCAGATCGATGAACGACCAAGTGTTTGCCTTGTAGTTATACACGGCTGCCCTGTTGCAGTGACTGGCGTCCTCTAGGGTGACCATGTCGTCGCCTGTGTGATAACAGAAGTATACCTCTTCTAGTGCAGCGTTGTGGTGCACAAAGCAGGCAGAGCTTTTCGAGGTGTCTAGGCCTGATGCAAACACATAGTCGCGCACACGCTGATCACAGATGGACTGGCGTGTGTTACCGTCGTGGACGTAGATGTCGTCATTGTCGAACACAAAGTGTTTGCCCTCGACCTCGACAACACAGTTCTGGCTGATCACTCCGCAGTCATCAAAAAGCTTGCGGAAGTTGAATATAAAGGTGCCGCCGACGAACTCCATGTTGTAGACGCTGTCGCTGCTGTAGATGACGAAGTTGGTGCCGAGGGTGGCACCGTCGACAATCGGCGTGTCCATCTGGACGAGGTCGTTAAAGCCTGCACTCTTGGTGGCGTCAGTGGCATCCCAACTGCTCGGCACGCTGTTTGCCAAGGCAATGTCACTAAAACGAACACGATTAGGATAGCTGCTGCTGCCCTCGGTCATCCCCAAGGCAATCAGGAAGTCACCGTATGACCTCAAGGAGACACAGCGGTGGTTCGTCGGCCAATTCGTGAGGTTGGCAAAAGTCGTACCAGAGGGTCCCAAGAAGACAGGCACGCGGTCAGGCCTGTTGAGATACTGCACGTCAGCTAAAGTTGTCGACGTGAAAGGCACCGTAGAGGCTGAGGTCGCAAAGTCGACGTTAGATGTCAGCGTGCCGCCGCTGAACGTATACACATGGTAGACGTCAGTCACGAGGGTGATGCTGTCGTAGCCTGATGTGCCGCCGAAGACGCCTGTGATATGCGAAGGGTTGCCATCTAAAGATGACGACAAGTCACCGCCTGAGACGTCACGGAATACTGGAGAGCGCTCTATGTTGCCGTCTTGTGTAAAGCGGACGTTCTTCGCGCGTGTGAAGCCGTTGATAGGTAGGTTAAACGGATCGAGGTCTGTAACTACGCCTGCGCTACCTAACTGACGGACTGGGAGTAATGGCATGTGGCGGCTATCAGGTCTTCATGATGTAGCAGAGGGCGTAGTACGGCGGTCTGTTCTCGTGGGCACCGCCGCCACCTGTGGATGCTATGGTGGTCGTGATGTTGGCCGTCCCTGATGCCGTGGTGTCTGTTGAGCCGCTGCCTGATGATGTGCCAACATCGTTATCAATGTCAGCATTAGCGCCGACAGTAAAACTGTGGGTGTGACCGCTGTCAACTGAAGTGGCTGTGTGAGTGTGCGACGGCATCTCGGCAGTCGTGAGTGTATGCGTTGCGGAACCGCCAGTGTCACCGACGTCGTAGGTGGCAGCATCGCTGTCGCTATCACCGTGGGCACCGATGATGAACCTGCCGCGAAGGTCGGGTGTACTGTTGCTACCATTGCAGAGCACAAAGCCGCTAGGGATGGCTGAGGCCGTGCCAGACCACAGGATGATTGCTCCAGAGGGCATACGCGCACTGGCTGCATCTAACTGCGTCTGGATGGCTGATGTTACACCGTTGACGTGCTGTAGCTCTGCCGCAGAGACACCTGCTGCTGATGCTCCTGTCAGTATGTTTAGGTCGTCCTCGGTGGCCGTGACGGCTGCATCGAGGTTCGGGAGTGTAGCCTTGATGGTGCTTTTGATGAGCCTCAGATGATCGTCGGCCTGCGATAGGCCGTCAGTCGCCGCAGGGTTGGCTGCGTTGAGACTGTTGATGTACGTTCCAGTTTCTAAGGCCATCTTTGGTTTTCCTGTTGGTGGGAGCGAGGGGCCTCTCTAAAGGGCCTCTGTGGTGATATCTGGGTGTGTTGCTGAAGGTCTGACAACAACAACAACGGCAGGCTTTAGTCGGCTTTTTGAAATCCATTGATTTCTAGAGGCATGGGGGCCTCAAAAGCAGGCTATGGGACCCGAATTAGAGATCATTTGTTGTAACTCATTGATTTCATTGGATACTGCAGTCAACGGATGTGATATCCGATGACCCCCGGCGGTACTACCAATCATCAGTGAGACATTAGATTTCGTCTGTGATTTTTATTGCGGAACAATCGTTCTTCTTCAAAAAGAATTGGGATTTACTTGAGAAACAATAAAGTCTGCATCAAGCATGAACGACAACAAACAAACATAAAGGCAAATCAACAGCAGACCCATAGTGCTCTTAAGTTAACTCATGAGCTCATATGTTTCTATAGTCATCTATTAGCTATCACCTGTCGAACTCAAGCAGCTATGGTACTCTTAAGAGCTCTCCAGTCTTTCTCTTTTAGTTTTCTCATTACTGTTTAATCATCATCGTCTTATCACTTCAGATAAACTATAAGAGCAGACAGACAGACACTCATGGGAGTTAAACTTATGTGTCTATCTGCCTGCCGTCTTAAGAGAACTGCAGTGAAACTCTCTAGAAAGGTGGACAGAATATAACCTACGGAAAACACTAGTGTTTCTCAGATGGGTCTTTCTAGTACTAAAGAGTACATATGATATCTATATGTATACTAAAGTATAGCATCTGTCTATCTGCTGTAGGTCCACTTTAGAGCGCCCAATGAGTCCACGCTGCGTCATAAGATACCTAAGTTATCCGATGCCCTACAAAAGCAACTTGAGTGTGCTATAGTTGTCCTCAGCTACTCTGGCGGTTTATCTACAGAGACAATCTCTTGATAAATCAATAGGTGGTCAGAGGGTCCTACTCGTGCAGTCACCGTGCGTACAACCAAGGTTGACGGCTTGTAGGACCCTCGTCCCTTTACCTATAGCCGCTACTATTCGCAGCTTCTGATGCCTGTCTCTGGATCAAAGAAGCAGGCCTCAGCAGCAGCAGCACCTTCAGTGGGCTGCACGTTATCATCAGCATCCTCAGATGCAACGTCTTTAGTTGGTACACCTTTGGTGTCGTCGTCTGCTGCTACTTCGTTTAGCACGCCGTATCTTTTGCCTGCCGCACGGAACGTCGTGATGCCCTTGCAGCCTGCAGCCCACGCATCTTCATACAGCTTTTTGAAGTCCTCGTAGGACACACTGTCGCCTACGTTGCACGTCTTGGAGACGGCACTGTCGACATACTTCTGAGACAGCGCCAGAACACTGAGGTGTTCCTCTGCAGATATCTCATTGGCAGTCCGACCGTGTACACCTTGGCGGTACGCATAGTCTTCTACACGCAGCACCTTTTCGCCATCTCCGAGGTTCATCGTGCGATCATAGAAGAGGCTGAAGGGTGGCTCGATGCCGCTGCTCACGTTGTCCGCTGTGAGGCTGATGGTGCCAGTCGGTGCGATAGACGTGAGGTGGCTGTTCCTCATGCCACACATCTTGATCCTCTCACGGACGTTCTCAGGCAGCGTCTTGATGAAGTTACCTTCGAGATACTTCTGTTCGTCGTACAGTGGAAAGCTGCCCTTCTCTGAGGCCAGATCAGCGGACGCATAGTAGCAGTGGTTCCTCAGCACCTGCAGCACTCTACTCGTGAACTCCATGAAATGCTGTGAGGAATACCTATAGTTCAACATCTCCGCAGCGTTCGCCAAGCCTGTGATACCAAGGCCCATCCGTCGTTTGTCCTTGGCCTCTTTCTCTTGAGAGGGCAGCGGATAGATCGTGCGATCAATGACGTTGTCCATGGCTGCTACGACGTCGTAGATGTCCTTCTTGAACTGCTCCCAATCGAAGTCTCTCTGGCCTCTCTTGCGTCCACCGACAACGTAACGTGTCAAGTTGAATGACCCCAGTAGACATGCGCCATACGGCGGCAGCGGCTGCTCTCCACATGGGTTCGTCGCCTCGATGGTCTCACAGTACCAAAGGTTGTTCATCTCGTTGATCCTGTCGACAAACAGCACGCCCGGCTCTGCCCAATCCCATGTACTGCGCATGATCATATCCCACAGAGCTCGTGGGTCGATCTCTTTGTATACTCTTCCGTCGAACTCAAGAGGGAACGGCCTGTCATCTCTGAGGCACTCCATGAACTTGTCGGTCACACCCACGCTGACATTAAAGCCAGTCAAGCGGTCGCTGTTGTGCTTCGCCCTGATGAACTCCTCGATGTCTGGGTGATCGATGCGTAGGACACCCATCTGAGCGCCCCTACGGTGACCACTGGACGCGATAGTCTGGCATACGGCGTCGAAGATACCCATGAAGCTCACAGGGCCACTGGAGCGGCTCTCTAGGCTCTTAATGAGGTCTCCTGTCGGCCTGATGCGACTGAAGTCGTAGCCTATGCCCCCGCCGCGTCTCATGGTCTCTGCGGCCTCTGTGGCTCTCTGCATGATGGAGCTCATGCTATCGTCGATCTGACCTGAGACGAAGCAGTTGTATGCTGTGGTCTGTCGTGCTGACCCCATAGCGTTTTGCACACGGCCTGCAGGTAGGAACCTCATGTTTCTGAGGATGTCCTTGAAGCGCACGAAGTGTTCGTCGTCGTCCTTTAGCGCTTGAGCGATACGCACGCATTTCTCATAGAAATCCTCGTTGCTCTGACGGTACTTCTGTGCGTCGACCACGTCGGAGAGCTCAAGGGTTGGGCCGTAGTGTTGATTATGGTTTTTATTATGTACCGTCATTTTGTGGGGTGCGTCCTTCTAGTTGGTTGATGCGGAACTGTGCGTATCTGATGATCTTCTTGAGATCGTCGGTCTCATCTGATGAGGGCTTTCGTCCTGCTCTGGCGGCATACTTGATGATGTTGCCGCGCCAGAACTCCATCTCGTTCAACATGATGAACTCAATGGGTTCGACAGGCAGGCTGTTATAGTGGCGCGGGTTTGAAGCTTGGTCGATGTCTGATGTCATCTCTATTCCTGTTTGAAACGTGGCTGCGTTGATACCCTGTCAAATAGACATCGAGTTCGTGCTCAAGCATCCTGATGCCTAGCGCGTACTCTTCTAATTGTGTTGGGTGGGGGTTCTTAAAGCTTGCTCTTGTCTTGAACGGTACGAGGCCTGCTTTAGTTGACTGATACCAAGTAGACTTGGTGATGTGCTCTGGAGACTGTTTAGCCATCTCTCGTGGGCTCCCATAGTTTTATCGTGCGTGTCTTGTCGTCCCAATCGACGTGCCTAAGTATTCTTGCGCATCGAGCTTGGGTAAGTGCGTCGGCCTCTGTCAGTCCTGCCTTCTGATAAGCTTGGACAACCGACGACCACTGAGGCTTGGCCCCTAGTATCTTCTCTGCTGTCTTGATGCCCACACCGGGGCAGCCTGAGTATCCGTCAGTGACGTCGCCAGTCAGCGCCTGCAGCAGGAAGAACCTGTCAGCCTGCTCCTTAGTTATCTCCAAGAGCTCACCAGTCATGTGCCGATAGAGACGACCGGGGATGGTCTTGAGGTCCTTGTCGTCGCTGACGATGATGCTGTCGCCCAAGTCAGGACGCGTCGAGAGGATGCCCATGACATCGTCGGCCTCTAGCAGTGGCTCTGTGTGCGTCCTGAAGTTGGCCTTGGCCCACTGGACGAGCGCAGCGTATCCCACAGGCTTACGGACCTTCTTACGTCCACCCTTGTATTTACTGTAGACCTCATGCCTGAAGTTCTCTTTGTCGCTGAGGCAGATGATCATGTGGTCAGTGCAGTGGTTCTCCTGCAGGTCCTCAACCAACGACAAGAAGATAGCCTTGGCGTCCTTTAGGTCGGACGATAGGGACCACACGTCGTCGCCCCAGTCGATCTCCTGCTCTGCAGCAGCCGCCGCTCTGTATAGGTACAAGTCTCCGTCAAGAAGTAGGACTGGACGGCTCGTACTGTTCGATGATGCTTTGGATGAACTCATCGAGCTCTCCTTTCATTATTAAGCCTTCTTTCGTGATTAGCCATTTGGTGCCGTAAGTGTCCTCATCGATACATGTCGTGATCATGCCTTCGGACGCTAAGACGCCGACGTGAAACGCGGCATCTCTGGCGTATTGGCCTTTGAGGGAAAACGGTTTGCGCCACGCTCGGTAGAGCACGGCAAGCATTGAGGCCATGTGCAGTGCAAATGCAGCCTCTTCAGCATCCTCAATGTGTGTCAGCCCATGAAGCTCCGACTTGATATTCTGAGGAGATGGGGATGTTAAACTCGAAAGCCTCTCCGCTTTTTCTCGCCATTCCTGAAGTGATATTACTTCCGACATGCTCGGCAATCTCCTTGGTTTTGCAGGCGATCTGCACCTCGTCGTGTATCCATCCGACAATGTAAGCTTCACCTTGGGGGAACTGTTTGCGGAGCTCTCGATCAATGTAGAGAACCCACGTTTTGCAAAGGATCGCCCCTGCGCTCTGTAGAAGCTGTGAGAGGGCCTTGTGCTCACTTCTGAGGTACAGATGCCTGCCATCTAAGCCTATCAGGTGGCCCCTCAAAGCGGCGGTCAGTAGGTTCTTCTTGAGACGTGCAAAGGCAGGCACTCCTGCCTCAAACGATGACTTGAGTTGTCTTCCCTTTGCCTTACCACCGCCTGTTAGTTTGCCTATGAGCCAGTCGCCGCCACCGTACATCATGGCGTACAGCAGGGTTTTGCTAGTGTCCCTGTCGACACCAAAGGCCTTAGCGTTATGGCTGTGGATGTCTCCATCTAGGACCACATCGATGTACTCTTTGTCGTTCATGAAGTGTGCAAGACACCTGAGCTCCAGACCACTTAAGTCTGAACCACAGAGGTGCCATCCGTCAGGCACAGTGAAGAGCTCACGGCACTCCTTGCCAAACGGCAGACGTGCTGCAGGAACGGCAGCCAAGTTTGGTCCTCGGTGAGCGCTGCGCCCACTGATGGTGCCCTGTGAGATGATCGTGTGCCTGATCCTACCGTCGTCGTCGGTAACCTTCATCCAAGCCTGTGGCCCTTCAGCCAGTTGACCTATGCGCTTCTGAAGTAAGAAGAACCTCGCAAGCTTCTGAGCCTCTGGGTAATCTGTTAGGACGCCCAGTGTTGTCTCGTCGATCTGCGCCTTGCCGCTAGGTGTAAACTTATCGGGCTTCCAGTCATACTTCTGGCGCAGGCAGTGTTCGATGTGTGGGCGGCTGTTCGGATTGAAGACGACAGTGCGCTTCTTGATGAACACTTCGCCCTGCTTATAGCCAAGCG
>Ga0129327_10000751_pt1 | contig 19341 bp, 14 predicted proteins | sample CPBDNA_6_FD_111799 | JGI IMG/M metagenome (GOLD analysis project Ga0129327, IMG submission 111799) | Freshwater to marine salinity gradient microbial communities from Chesapeake Bay, USA - CPBay_Spr_31_0.8_DNA | ecosystem: Environmental > Aquatic > Marine > Coastal | place: USA: Chesapeake Bay... | reverse complement strand
GCTAAGTCTGTCCTTCCACGTTCGGTTAACAAAAAAGACGGTAAGCAAAGAATTACCTTCCAACAATACCAGGACACATACAACTCGGAAGGGATCGAGTATATTGTCGAAACCAGTTCTGATTTGCGCACATGGACCACCACAGGGGTTACTCAAGTTGATCTGAATGGGGCTGGAACTGCGGGTAAGGGAATGAACGCAGGCGGCGGAATGGAACGAGTGCTTTTTGAAACTACCGTTACGGCTGCAGCCAAAGGCGGAAAGCAATTCCTGCGCGTTCGGGTTAGAACCAAATAAACAGTGAAATGCATAGACTTATTATGAGTAAAAAAAATGAAATCGATCGCAACGAATACATTACTAAACGGGAAGCCACCCTTATCCTGGGCTTTAAAAACACACGTTCGATCGCAGAACTGGTCAAGAATGGATATTTAAAAGCCTACAATATTGATTCTATTAAAAGAGAGGTGCTGAAAAAATCAGAGGTTCTTGCCTTGCCTCAACAAGATCCAGCCCAATCGGATAATCAGTAGCTGAAATGCTTACAGCTCGGCTTTCCAGGGAAAAAGAAGCAAGGTGTGTTACATTGGCCGGAGGCTTTGTAGGCCTATCCTAAACTTGCTTCTCTGCCATTGCGGTGCCTGCAATGTAACCGGTTGTCCAGGCACCCTGAAAGTTAAAGCCGCCCGTTATCCCGTCGTAATCAAGACATTCTCCAGCAAAGTATAAATGGGGGATCACTCGGCTTTCCATTTTTTTAAAGTTCACTTCTTTTAAACGAATGCCCCCGCAGGTAACAAATTCCTCCTTATTCATCGTTTTCCCACGAACCTGAAATATGGCGGTGATGAGTTCCTTGATTAACTGAGCTTCCAGTTTCTTCGGTAATTGTGCCCATTGTAATGCTCCCTCTATTTTTACAGAAGAGAGAATTTTTTCCCACAATCGTCTGGGTAATTCCTCGAATAACTTGGTTTTAACAAGTTGTTGGCCTTTTTGATTTCGCATACGGGCAAAAAGAGTTTGTAAGTCTGACTCTGTTCGCACCCCCAACCAATTTAACTCAATCTCAAATTGATAGTCCGATTCATTTAATTGACGAGCTTCCCAGGCCGAGAGTTTCAGGATGGCAGGACCACTCAAACCACGATGGGTAATAAGGATTGGCCCTGTTTGACTTTTCCCATTCGATTTTACTCGTACCGATACATTTTCAAGTGAAATGCCGGCTAATTCTTTTAGCCGTTCGTCGGTGATATCAAAAGCAAAGAGTGAGGGAGCTAACGGTTCAATGCTATGCCCCAGTTTCTCGAGTGATGTTGTCAGCGATGAGGATTTCATAGAACCAGTGGCAACGCATACGCGATCAAATCTTTTACTCATGCCATTGGAAAAACCGAGAGTAAATTGTTCCTCTTCATGAAGTAAGGATTTAACTCCGGTTCCTTCGCATAAAACAACACCATTCTTGATTACCTGCCTGTGTAAGCAATCAATGATACTTTGTGAATTATCCGAGACAGGGAACATGCGACCGTCATCCTCTGTTTTTATTTGAACCCCTCGTTCTTCAAACCAGTCAACTGTATCTCGGGGTTGCCAGGTGTAAAAAGCTCCTTTCAATTCCTTCTCTCCCCTTGGGTAATGCAGAGCTAATTCCTTGGGTTCGAAACAGGAATGAGTAACATTGCATCGCCCTCCCCCCGAAATTTTGACTTTTCTTAAAAATTGCTTACTGGAATCAAATATCGAAATATCGGCATCTGGATTTTTCTGTGCCAAGGTAACTGCAGAAAAAAATCCGGCGGCTCCCCCCCCAATAATCGCACATTTCATCCCAATAAATTCACTGGGATGCCCGGTACTTTTCCAATTTTGCCTGTACCAATAGCAGTTCCTGTCGACTCAGTTCCTGGTACCCCCGGCCAATAGGCCAGCCGTACCCCCAACGGTACCAGGTGGGAAAGTAAGGCTCTCCTCCTACACGAACTGCATCGTACATTAATTTTGCAAGTGTGGAATCGCCAGTCTTCTTTTCTACACATGCCTTGAAGGCAAGATCTGCCTCCAGTCTCTCTTCTTGAGTTCCTCCCTGCCAGTATGCAATATCGTGCGTGTTGCAACATTCTTTCCAAAGGTCAGGCTTTTCAAAAGTTCCATCAATAAAAAGGCTGCATCCATCACTGGTGAAGTCGGATAACTCCATTGAGTTTTTCTCTGTGCATCCGAGTAAGAACAGGCAGCATACAGACAACAGTTTAATTCGTTTCACTCAGTTCGCTGAAAAACCTTCCTGTCCTATGCCTTTTGTTCGATCAAGTGGGAAAAACTCGAATCGCTCGGGAGTTGAAATGCACGCAGTCCAAAGATGGGCAGCGAGGCAAGAAGGTGGTCAAAAATATCCGATTGAATCGCCTCGTATTGTACCCACCGGATATCATTTACAAAGACATAGATTTCAATGGGTAGCCCTTTATCAGTGGGTGCAAGTTGACGGACAAGGAAAGTCATCCCTTCCTTATGAATCGCAGGGTTTGCTCTTAAATATTCAAGACAGTACGAACGAAATGTTCCGGCATTGGTAAGGTTTCGTCCATTTAATAACGGAGCCACCACTCCCTGCTTCTCCACGGCCAGTCCTTTTTCTCCGATATCAGAACGCTTTCCTTTAAAATAATCTTTAAGCAGTTCAATTTTTTCCAGTTCTTCAATCTCACTCTCCTTAAGAAAACGCAAACTAGAGAGGTCGAGGTGTATCGAACGTTTTATTCGACGCCCTCCAGACTCACTCATACCACGCCAGTTTTTAAAAGCATCACTAACCAGTGCATGAGCCGGTATGGTACTCACTGTTTTGTCCCAGTTCTGTACTTTTACTGTGGTGAGAGAAACATCAATTACATCCCCATCTGCACCATATTTTGGCATCTCGATCCAGTCTCCCCTACGCACCATATTATTGGTGGTCAACTGAACACCGGCAACCAAGCCAAGGATGACATCTTTAAAAACGAGTAAAATAACTGCCGTAAGGGCTCCCAATCCGGAAAAGAAATAAACCGGTGACTTATCCAACAAGATAGAAAGAATAAAAATAACACCCGTTCCATTAATTAAAATCTTAATTGCCTGACAAATTCCCTTGAGCGGGAGTTTCGATGAAATCTTGCTATCTTCAGAAACTTTATACAAGGAGTTGATCAACGAATCGATTACCGACAGGGCAATGACGACCAGGTACAGATTAACCACAACCCCAACCAGTTCATCCAGGAATGAATAATTCAACAGTACCACACTCGAAAGAGAACTGATTACAAAAGCGGGTGCCAAGTGGGATAATCGATGAAAAAACTTCTCATCAGTTAGGTGCTCACCAATTGAGGTTTTTGATTTCTTGATTAACGATCTAACTAATCCGAGCACAAATCGCTTTACGAAAAAATTGGATACCCAACCGAGGCTAATGATGACAAGCAATGCAATTAACCCATATAAATAGCCGGCATTCATTTCACCAACCCCCATATTTTGGGAAAGAATATGTATAAACTGAATTTCTATTTTGTTAATCAATTCCATACGAAATTAGGAAATCAGATGAGCACGAGGTTACAATCAAAAACCAATTTTTGAGAAACTGGAATCTACTCCTATTGTGAACGCTAAAATAGGGGGCGGGAAACAATATCACCAATCCAATCTGTTTGTCATTGTTTATAAACCGAAAATTCTTCTAATCAGATTAATGCATAAAAATATCTTTCTTGTTTCCCTTTTATTCGCCTCCTTTTTCCCACTTCACTGGTCCTGGGCAAGTACCAAAGTTGTGCTGATTGCCGGAAAAGACAGTCACGGTACCAGTGCTCACAACTGGGGAGAGGGAGTTGATTTACTTTCCGATGCCTTGGTCAACCAGTCCGGACTCGACATCCAAACTGTAATTCACAAAGGCGGCTGGCCCGAAGATCCTTCCCTTTTTAAGAACGCAGCCACTGTGGTCATTTTATCGGACGGCGGTGGTAGACACCCAATCAATAAAAACCTCGAGCAATTTGATGCTCTGGCAGAAAAAGGAGTAGGCTTGGTCTGCGTGCATTATGCTGTGGAGGTACCCAAGGGAGCCCCCGGGGATATGCTCAAAAAATGGCTCGGTGGATATTTTGAGGTCTTTTGGTCGGTCAATCCCCATTGGACCGCCGATTTTAAAACACTTCCCAAACATCCGATTACCCGTGGAGTGCAACCGTTTAGCCTAAAGGATGAATGGTACTACCACATGAAGTTCCGCGACAAGATGGAGGGAGTCACTCCCATTCTAAGTGCCCTTCCACCGGCAGATACTCTGAAGCGTGGAGATGGTCCGCACAGTAATAATCCTCATGTAAGAAAATCAGTTCTCGAAAGAAAAGAAAAACAACATGTCGGATGGGCATCCGAAAGGCCGAACGGACAGCGTGGGTTTGGAGTAACTGGTGCCCACCACCACAAGTCCTGGGATAATGATGATTTCCGAACCTGCGTTTTGAACGCCATTATTTGGACTGCAAAAATGGAAGTCCCCAAGAATGGAGTTCAATCAATACCTAATCCCACCACAAAAAAGAAGGAACAGACGGAAGCTCCCCTCGTACAAGCAGTGGATCCAAAGCATGCTCTTTTTGGCAGTAAATTAATTACCACAAAAACCAAGGGGCATGCCGTGGAAGTGAAGACAAAAATCAAAGGAATTCAGAATTTATATCTCACCGTATCGGATGGCTCGAATTCCTATTCATGCGACTGGGCGGACTGGGCCCTGCCACGCTTGATCGATAGTAGTGGTAAAGAAACCAGACTCACTGATCTAAAATGGAAATACGCCAAATCGGGTTGGGGAAAAGTACAGATTAATAAAAACTGCGGAGGACGTCCCCTCAGAATTAATGGAAAGGATATCGCTTATGGTATCGGTACCCATGCAAATAGTGTGATTCATTATGAACTACCCAAAAACCATAAGTTTGTAGAATTTCGATGCCTTGCTGGAATTGATAATGGAGGCAGTGATCAGCAAAGTGGCACGCAAAGCAGCGTTCAATTTTTTGTATCGGACAAGCCCATTGAAATATTCAAAATTGCCCAAGCACAGCAAAACCTACCGCAAGTAGATCATTATCCCGCCGATCAATTAATCCTACCAGAGGGGCTTGAAGTTAAACTGTGGGCAAAGTCTCCACTCTTTTTTAATCCAACCAATATGGATATCGACTACAAGGGCCGAATCTGGGTAGCCGAGGGAAGAAACTATCGTGGCAAGCGCACGCAACCGGACGGTGACCGGATTGTAGTACTCGAAGACAAAGATGGAGATGGGGTAGCCGAAAGCTCCCATGTTTTCGTACAGGAAAAATCTTTCATCTCGCCCCTTGGAATTGCAGTGGTGGATAATAAGATAATCGTATCTCAGCCTCCTGATTTAATTGTCTACACAGATATGAACAGAAATGCCCGATTCGATGAGAATGTCGATAAACGCGAAGTTTTGCTTACCGGATTTAGCGGGAATAATCATGACCATAGTTTGCACTCTGTTACCGTGGGTCCGAACGGACAATATTATCTAAACTTCGGAAACAAAGGAGCTCAAGTAACTGACAAGGAGGGTTGGCAATTAAACGCGGGAAGTTTTTATTCAATGAAGCAGATTTCCGGAAAACCCAGTTCGGATGGCCAGATTTACCTGGGAGGAGTTGCGTTTCGAGTCAACCAGGATGGCACCGGGATGCGGCCCATCGGCCATAACTTTAGGAACTCATATGAGCAGTCCATAAGTTCCCTGGGAGATGTTTTTCAAAATGATAATGATGATCCACCCGCCAGTCGTACGGCTTGGTTAATGGAATATGGAAACATGGGCTTCACTTCAAAGGATGGACTCAGGAGATGGGGAAGTGATAAAATGCCCGGGCAAACCACGCAGGTTGCCGAATGGCGTCAGGAAGATCCGGGTGTTGTTCCAGCGGGTGATGTATATGGTGGTGGATCGCCAACTGGAATTGCCTTTTACGAAAATGGAATCATGGAGGATCGGTTTGGGGGCTATGTCATTAGTTGCGAACCTGCCAGAAATGTATTGTTTGGATACCATCCCAAAACGAAAGGTGCAGGTATTACCCTACCCCAACGGGATATTTTCCTGACCAGTAATCCAAAGAAAAACTTTGCCGGTGCTGATTTCGCAAGTGCCGGACGAATCAATGGATTAATCAATTTATTCCGCCCCAGTGATGTGTGTATTGGTCCGGACGGTGCGATCTATGTTGCCGACTGGTTTGATGCCCGGGTAGGCGGACATGGGACGCGGGATGTGGGACAGACAGGTGCCATATATAGAATCGCACCCAAGGGTGCCCAATTATCCATTCCCCCTTTTGATAGTAACTCCATTGCCGGACAAATTGAGGCTCTCCAAAATCCTTCTCCCAATGTTCGTGAGATCGGACGTTCAAGATTGGAGAAAGCTGGAAAGAAAGCCATACCTGCAGTCCGCAAACTCCTTGATCACTCAAATGAATTCATTCAGGGGCGGGCAATTTGGTTGTTGGCCAAGCTCGGATCTGACGGTCTGAAAATCGTCGAATCTCAACTTGAAAATCAAAATCCAAAAATCAGAGTTTGTGCATTCCGTGCCCTTCGTCATGAAAACCATCGTATGCTCGAACATGCAGGAAAACTGGCCAAGGATTCTTCGCCCCTTGTTCGTCGGGAAGTGGCTTTGGCGATGCGATATGTGCCATTTGAAAAAGCACGGGATATCCTACTCGAAATTGCAAAGGGATACGATGGGCAGGATCGTTATTACGTAGAAGCTTTTGGTATTGGCTGTACTGACAAAGAGGAAAAAATTTATTCGGTATTAAAGAAAAACATGGGAACAAAAAACTATGACCCGAAGTATGCGGGATTGGTATGGCGACTCCATACAGTATCCGCCATACCCGAAATCAAATCATGGGCACTCGATGCGAAATTGGATGCTACTATTAGCCGATCCATGCTCTTTGCTTTAAGTCTGATCGAAGCCCCCCAAGCAGTAAAGGCCATGGTTAGCATCGCAAAAAATGCAAATAATGAAACCTCTTCTCTCGCCAAAGTTTTTATTGATAAACGCGATCAGGGTATTTGGAATAAATACAAAGCCAAGAATTTACTGCACGGAAAAAGTTCCTCTGAAGCGATTTATGTAGACCGCGTTGCACCGACTTCATTCGGACCGGAAACCAAGCTTCCCCAAGCAGGTAAAATACTTGCCCTTACAGGAGACCCAGATAATGGAAAGCAACAAATTGGGCGCTGTTATGTCTGCCATAAAGTGGGGTCTGTGGGTGTGGAATTCGGTCCCACTCTTGCCGGCTGGGGAAGCGGGCAGAACCGGGAAACCATTCTCAAAGCCATCACAGATCCATCCGCCGATTTGGCTCATGGCTATGAAGGTACCGAGTTATTGGTCAAAGGAGATAAACGTATCCAGGGATTCATTCAGGCGGAGGGCGACCCAGTGGTCATTCGGGTATTTGGGGGTGAGGATTTGGTTATTGCAAAATCGGATATTAAATCTCGTAAAAAAATGAATTCCTCCCTTATGGCTCCGGCATCGCGTCTCGGACTTGATGCCCAGCAGCTTCGGGATATCGTGGAATATCTGAAATTAAACTGATCTCCCTCAAGTGCTTTCTTAATAAAATTATATGACTGATTTCAACTTCCCCCTCGAAGGTACCTATACAGAACTACCCGATGTACTTTTCTCCAAACTTTCACCGACTCCAGTCAGCCAACCGAAGACCATTATCTTCAATCAAAAACTTGCCGATGAGATTGGTTTCGATCTCTCCGGTGCAAGCGAGGAGGTACGAACTCTTTTTTTTGCCGGGAACCTCGTCCCCCATGGAACCGCTCCTTTCGCACAAGCCTATGCCGGCCATCAATTCGGGAACTTCACCGTACTGGGTGACGGACGGGCAATTGTCTTGGGGGAACACCGGACTCCTTCCGGGAACCGCATTGACCTCCAACTCAAAGGCTCGGGAAGAACCTCTTATTCACGGGGAGGAGACGGACGGGCAGCCCTCGGCCCGATGCTTCGTGAATATATCATTAGCGAAGCCATGCACGCCCTGGGAATCCCCACCACGAGGAGTTTGGCGGTCGTATCGACTGGAGAAACCGTGTACCGGGAAACCGAATTACCCGGAGCAATCCTAGCCCGTATCGCAGGCTCGCACATCCGGGTGGGAACCTTTGAGTTTGCATCCCTCCAAGGTGACAAGGCCGTGACTCAAGCCCTTCTCGATTATCTGATTGATCGGCATTTTCCTAAAATTAAGGAAAAGGAAAACCAACCACTCGCCCTGCTCGAAGCAGTTATTCATCAACAGGCAGAATTAATTACCCATTGGATGAGGGTCGGTTTTATCCACGGAGTGATGAACACCGACAACATGGCTCTCTCGGGAGAAACCATTGATTACGGTCCCTGTGCTTTCATGGATACCTTTGCCCCCGATACTGTCTTCAGTTCGATCGATCATAAGGGACGCTATGCTTATGCCAATCAACCCTATATCGCCCAATGGAACCTTGCCCGTTTGGCCGAGAGTTTATTGCCTTTGATGGATGGAAAGAAAGAAGAAATAATCACAATGGCGGAGGAATTATTGAATTCGTTCGAACAGATTTATAAAAGTAAATGGCTATCCATGATGGGATCCAAACTAGGACTTAGTGAGGTTGGTGAGGAGGATGAGAAGCTAATCACCGACCTTCTCGACTGGATGCATAAAAATTCAGCAGACTTCACCAACACCTTCCTGAACTTGTGCAAAGAAGAAATTCCCGAGGGAGTGCTTTACGCTTCTGAAGACTTCCAAAACTGGCATAGCCGTTGGCAAAACCGTCTCAGTAAAGAGGAACAAGGCTTGGAATCATCCTTCGCGCTTATGAGTTTGGTCAATCCAGCGGTCATTCCCCGCAATCATAAAGTCGAGGAAGCCCTTCAAGCGGGAGAGGAAGGTAATTTCAAACCCTTTCATGATCTGCTAAATACTCTTGAGAAACCATACCAGGATAGCGACCACCTCCTACCCTACCAAACTCCCCCCGAACCCGGCGAAAAAGTTCTGCAAACTTTTTGCGGAACCTAAACAAATCATCCCAAGCTTGACCGAGTTCCTCTCTGCAATAGAATAAAATTTATCATGTTCATCGGAATTGCCGGAATCATCGGAGCAGGGAAGTCCACGCTCGCGCAAAGCTTTGCCGACAACCTAGGTTATGACGCCTACTACGAGCCTGTGGATGACAACCCATATCTTGATGACTTCTACGCAGACATGGGGCGATGGGGAGCAATGATGCAAATCCATCTCCTCTTTCGCAGGTTTGAACAGCACCAGCAAATCGTGTGGAACAAAGGAAAAGGTGCGGTGCAGGACCGAACTATTTACGAGGATACCATTTTCGCCCGCATGCTCCACGAAGCAGGCTTCATCGACAAGCGTGACTACGAAACCTACCTCGGACACTTTAACATCATGAAGCGCTATCTTGTCTATCCAGACATCCTCATTTACTTACGAGTCTCCCCCGAAACCTCAATGCAACGAATCCAAGAACGCGGACGGGATGCGGAAGGCGAAATCACGCTTGAGTACATGCAAAAACTCCACCAGGGATACGAAAGCTTCATCACTGAGATGGACCATTATACCCGAACCCTCACGGTCGACTGGAACGAATATATGGAAACCGACGAAGTGGTAAAAATGGTTAAAGAAAAATCGAACGAGAATCGAGAATTCATACGAGACTTAAAATAGGAAATAAAATTTCATTCTTATTTTTACACTGAACAGACTCTTCTAAAAAAAGACTTTTGCTTTTAATTAGTGGGTACTTGACCAATAATCTGGTCAATGTAAATTCAGTAGAATGAAATTATCGAACTTACTTTTTGTAATACCGGCATTATTCTTGGGAGCCGCCAAAAAACCCAACATCCTGTTTATTTTTACAGATGATCATGCCTACCAGGCAGTGGGTGCCTATAATTCATGGCTCAAGGAACACTGCCCCACCCCGAATATCGATTCCCTCGCCCGGGACGGTATGCTTTTCGAGCGGTGCTATGTGACCAATTCAATTTGCGGACCGATGCGGGCCGCCATACAGACCGGAAAATATTCTCACGCCAATGGTTTTTTGGTAAACGGAAATAAGTTCGACGGTACGCAGCAAACTTTTCCTAAAATGCTACGTAAGGCAGGTTACACTACGGCCGTGGTTGGGAAATGGCATCTGGGTACACATATGTCGCCACAGGGGTATGATTATTCTGAAGTACTCATCGGGCAAGGGCCTTATTACAATCCACCTATGCGAGTCGATAAAGACGGGGATGGCAAGCATGATGAGGTAATCAAACATGTTGGCTACACCACGGATATCATAACCGACCTTGCCCTCGACTGGATGAAAAGCAAACGCGACAAAGACAAACCCTTCATGCTCATGTATCAGCACAAGGCACCGCACCGAAATTGGCAACCCGGCCCCAAGTACCTTAATAAGTATGATGATGTAACCCTGCCCGAACCAGAAACTCTTTTTGACGATTACAAGGGCCGGAGCCTAGCCGCTTATCAGCAGGATATGACAATTGCCGAGACCATGAACCGTGGAGACTTAAAACTGGATGCACCCGGAAACCTAACACCCGAACAAAGAAAAGTTTGGGATGCCGCTTACAACCCAAAGAACCAGGCTCTGAAAAAAGCCAACTTACAGGGAAAAGACTTGGTCCGTTGGAAATACCAAAGATATGTAAAAGATTATCTGCGCTGTATTACATCGGTGGATGATGGAGTAGGACGCATGCTTCGCTACCTCAAGGAAGCTGGACTCGAAAAAGACACCATAGTAATTTACTGTTCTGACCAAGGTTTCTATTTAGGGGAACATGGATGGTTCGATAAGCGTTGGATGTATGAGGAATCTTTACGTACACCGATGCTTGTACGCTGGCCTGGAGTGATCAAGCCTGGGAGCCGAAATGGGGATATCGTGTCTCCGGTTGATTTTGCCGGAACTTTCTGCGAAGTGGCGGGGATAAATTCACCCACCGATCTGCACGGTCGTTCCATGATCTCCCTGCTCAAAGGAAAGACCCCCAAGGACTGGCGAAAAAGTTTTTATTATCATTACTACGAATACCCCGGATATCACTGGGTTCGTAGACACTATGGGGTTGCGGACGGACGCTATAAATTGATTCGATTTTATGAGGATGATGTCGACCAATGGGAACTCTTCGACCTCAATAATGACCCGAACGAAATCACCAGCGTTTACGAAAGTGCGGAATATGCAGTCGTGCAGAACCGGCTTTCCCGGCAGCTTGCCCTGCACCGGAAAAACCTTCAGGTTCCCGAGGAAGACCCTCCCCAATCCGTGGTAAAACGATTGCCTCCACGAACCCGAAAACCCACCGCTCCACAATGAAACTGTTTATAGTTCTGCTATTTGCCAGCCTGCTTACCCTTTCGATCTTTGCGAAAGATCAGGTTCTCTTTTCCGGATTGGATCTGAATGCCTTTGAACTCCAACCCGGATCATGGGAAATTGAAAAAGATGGATCCGTGGTTTGCCGGATGGAAAAAATAAAGGATAAAAAAGGAGTTGAACGCTTTAAGGGCATGGGATTCCTATGGACCCAAAAGAAATTCAGCGATTTTTCTCTTCGTCTTGATTACAAATTATCCGAGGGTGCAAACTCGGGAATTTTTTATCGAAGTAATCCAAAAGACCCCGTTCACGAAGGTTTTGAAATCCAGTTAATGGATAACGAAGGGTTTCAAAAAAAAGCAAAGAAGATTCTTCCTCCACGAAAGTTAAATGGGTCTTTTTATGATGGCGTCGCACCCAAGGGAGAGTTCTCCAATCCAGTCGGACAATGGAATCAGGCTGAGCTTATTTGCAAAGGTCCTCGGGTTTCCTTTTCCTTAAACGGACAACTTGCATTTTCGATTAATTTAGACGACTGGAAGAAAGCCGGTCAAAACCCGATGGCACGACCAATAAATTTAAAACTGCCCTCAAGGATCTGCCTCGATCTGGTCATATTGGATTCCAAAACCACGGACAAGTCGTTTGGTTTAAAAATATAAAAATTAAAAAAATCTGAATGAACAGGTTGTTCCTAATTGTTGGCCTACTTGTTTTTTATTCCTACTCACAGGCATTGGAAAACTGGCCCCGTTTTCGGGGTAATAATGGAGATGGATATGCCGACTGCAACATACCGCACAGTTGGAAAGATTCCTCCTATCGTTGGTCCTTACCACTTAGCGATGAAGGTCATGGATCCCCCACAGTATGGGGTAACCGTGTATTTATAAATTCATCCACTGACCAGGGAAAAACCAGGAAGATTCTATGTGTAAATGCGCGGGATGGATCAGTGGAATGGACTCGGTCATATCAATCTCAAAATCATAAAACCCATCGATTTAATAGTTTTGCATCCAGTACTCCCGCATTGGATAAAGAAAATGTCTACTCCGTGTGGGGGCATTCCACCGAACTAAAGGTCAGTGCTCACAACCATTATGGAAAACTCCTCTGGGAAACCGATCTAGGAGGGGTCAAGGGAGGTCACGGATTCGCAGTATCTCCGATTGTATTTGAAGATAGATTGATCGTTCCCAACGATCAGGAAAAAGGAGGCGGAGCTCATTACGCCTTGGAATGCAAAACAGGCAATATACTTTGGAAAATACCCCGTAAAAGTAAGCGGCTGACTTATTCCACACCCTGCGTATTTACCTCACCAGATGGTAGCAGCGAATTAATTTTTACCAATTGGTGGTTGGGGTTCACCAGTCTGGAACCCAAAACGGGAAAACAACTATGGGAACTATCTGTCTTTGGAAGGCCCCATTCTGAACGAGCCATTTCCTCCCCCATTGTTGCAGGTAATTTGGTACTGGGAGTTTGCGGGTTTACCACCTTGGATAAACACCTCGTTGCGATTCGCCCCGCTTCCGTTTCTAAGAACGGAAAAGCGAAAGAGGTTTGGAGATTGGAAGAGACTATGCCCCATATTCCTTCCCCCCTGCTCTCTGATAACAGACTTTATTTGTGGGCCGACAGCGGAGTAATCACCTGTGTTCGCCCGCAAACTGGAGAGAAGGTATGGAAAGCGAGAGTGGAGGGAGTGAAAGATACCTTTTTTGGATCCCCGGTCCTAGCCGGCAGCACCATTTTCTGTGTATCAGCTTACGGTCAGGTGGTTGCGATTGCTGACAGCGACGAATTTAAACAATTAGGGGTAACGGATTTGGGAGAGGTTTGCCGGTCAACACCGGCTTTGGCAAACGGAGACTTATACCTTCGAACCGGCGAAAGACTCATCTGTGTAAAAGGCAAGTAAGGCTGATTTTAATTATTCTGAAAATCAGTCATAATTCGTAAGATTGCACCCGTTGGTACCTTACTCAGATAACTCATTTTTGTACGCTTAAAATAAAAGACTTTTTCCTTTTTACTGGATTCCACCCAAAAGCATTGCCAGCGTTGCTTGCCTAATTCATTAAGTTTTTTTTCCATGTCCTTGGCTTGATCTGCCCCATAAGTTTCAACCTTGTATTCCCAGTCGCCGATATTTTCAATGTCCTTGAGAACCCATTCCTTAGACTTACCCGTGAGTTCTTTTCCATCCCCCACTGTTTCAGCATATTTTTCTTTAGCTCCCTTAAGTCCCTTTTCATAAACCTCCTTTAGTTTTTCGGAATAGGATTTGTCTTCAGCCTTAGGTTCATCTTCGGCCATGGTTAAAAATGACGAGACTAGAAAAAACAAAGTAGTTGAAATGGGTAAAATAATTTTCATCTGTAAAACCTATTATTTTGAAGACTCATTGGTCAAGCGATTGTCGATTCGATGAGCCTCATTATTTCAATTCAAGGTTGATCCATTACCTATACACGCTTTCCATTAGTCTTTGATTGATTACCAAACAGGCTAACTAATATCACAAAAAAACATAGGGTAAGATTAAAAAGAGGTATCTGCAAAGGAGAAGGTAAGGAATAAATAATCGCAGTGCCGGGAATCCAAACCATCCATGTGGACACTGTAAAAATTAAGATTAAGTCAAAAATCTCGGACCGGCTCTTTTCCACCCTCAATCGTTTTACGGAAAAGCCTACATCCATCCAGGCATAAAAAAGTGCTGTGACTGGGGTTGCCCAAAAAACACAATACACAAACTGGTCCACCAAAACTTTCGAAGCTATGGTACGCCAATCCACACCGGTCCCAAAAATCATTGCCTGTAATCGATAAAATGCGTCCACATCAATGCCACGAAAAGCCCAGTAAATAACAAAAATAAAACCGTAAAGCAGAGGACTTCCCCTCCCCCCTCGTCCGGTCAGTCTCATAAATACGAAGGGAAGCAATCCACCAAACAAGGCAGTCGAAAAAGCAGAATACGCATAACCATAATCCTGTTTCCAGGCACTGATCTGTAAAAATAAAGGCCTTGCAGATTCCACCAGATAGTAGGTTCCGACTAAGCCAAGACCCAGGATCCATAGGATTAAACCGGGTACAAAGTTTTGCTTCAACCCTTGCAAAATTCTTGTCGCTAAATGTCTATTCGAGACCCAATTAAAAAAATCACGCATTATCTTCAATACAAAAAAAATGACAGTCTATCGATTCTTTAAGTGTTATTTAATTTAATCAATTTACATAATATCTTAACCCTTGCACATAATCTGATGTTCAATTTAGGATATTTAAACAGTTCACAAATTAAAAACCTATTCCTGCCATGAATATTTATGTACATAAAGATGGGACTCAATACGGTCCCTACACCCTCGAACAAGTTCAACAATACATACAACAAGGTGCATTTACATTACAGGATCAGGCGTGTCACGACGGGCAGAATTGGATCCCCCTCTCCCAAGTGCCCGGCTTGAGCCAACCTGCAATCGCACAGCCTGTTGCCCAACAACCACAGGCTCAGGTTGCACCCAACGCAGGAAATGCCCAAAGCAAATTCAATCAGGCTGCTAGCCAGGCTCAGCCTACACCAGGAAAAGGCAGTAATAAAAAACTTATAATATGGGGTTCGGTTGGAGCGGTTGCTCTGATTGTAATGATTGGCAGTGCTATCTTTCTTTTTTCAGGCGATGATGAAGAAAATGGCGATCAGGTTGTAAATAATGAAACTGAATCTGAGCAGGCTGAAGCCAGCTCTTCGCAAGCAACAGATGAGCCCCGAAAAGAACCAAAGAATTCTGGATCATCAAATAATAACATTCCTCTAATAGAAAGAATTCCCTCCGATGCCGGAGCCGTTATTTTGATCAGAGTCAATGATCTCCTGCAAAAAGGTCGTGACGATATCGCGGCCCTTTTGCCACCAGGCTTACCTCCCATGGTTGCCAAAGCACTCGAAAACCCAGCCTCTTTGGGACTCGATGTCTCCGAACCTTTTCAAATTCATCTGATCCCTAACGAAAATACAAACTTAGCACCAACCGGTGGTGTTGCCGGTAAGTTGTCAGACAAGGAAAAGTTCATGAATACGATCGAATTACTTGCCGGTCTGGATAAACCAACGGAAAAAGATGGATATCATCTCTACCAAGCACTTGGTGGGGTCGACGGTGCTGAACCACAAATTGCCGTCGGATCTGACTTCTTTTATGCGGGTAGTGCGGATATTCCTAAAGACAGAGAACCATCGATTGAAAAATTCATGACCGCAGATGGTTCCAATGCATTGATCAAAAACCAAGATACTTTTGCATCGTTTTCAAACGAGGAAAACGACATGGGAGTCTGGTTTGGCGGAGATTCTATCCTCGATAATTGGGGAGCCGACCTTGAAGACGTTAACCTGGATACTCTAAAAGGGGGAAGTGGTACGCTTACCCTGAATTTCGAGGATGGTGAAATGGTCGGACAAGTTAAATTAGATGCTCCCAGTAATGACATGGTTTATGGAAAAAGTGGATTTTCCGATGGAATCTTAAAATTCGCTCCCTCCGATGCGGTCCTTGCGTTGGGTTTTGCTTTCGACCTGCTCAAATTTGTTGAGTATGCCGAAAAGGAACTTCTCTCTGAATTTGAAGAAGATATCAAACTGGATGAAGCTATGCCCGAGCTTGGTGGATTGACGATAAGAGATGCCATCAGCTCCTTTACGGGTGAATTTCTCGCCTCAATCACGGATGTTAAAATGCCAGACCCCGCAAGCATGGGTGGTTTCCCAGGAGGCCCTGATGTTGCCGAAGATAATCCGTTTGGGGGTGATGCCTCACCTGCCGAAGTCAATCCCTTTGGAGATGATGACATGGAAGATTCGCCCTTCCCAGGTCCGGGTGCTCCCGGAGGTTTCCCCGGTGGTTCTCCTCCAGGCGGAATGGACCCGAGTGCAATGATGATGGCCGCCATGCCCAGACCCGAATTTATCGTGGCTGCCTCAATCGATACGGAAAAGTGGCTCAAGCTCAAAGCGGCTCCTCCCCTCGCCATGGGACTTGGATTGGCAATGATGCAGGGCTATTCGATCACCGAAAAGAATGATTTGCTTCTGATTGCCAGCAAAGATCATATCGCAGCCACTCAATCTGGCTCGGTAAAGAATCCGGTTAGTGGTTCAGGAAAAGAGATTTTTGAAAAGAATGATTTTGTTTTTAAAATTAATGTCGCCCCCATTTTAAAAATGGACTTGCCCATACCGCCTGGCGGTCCGATGGAAATGCTCAAGGATTTCTCCCATTTGGAAATGTCATCCAACTCAAGCGAAACCTCCGGGTCAGGAACCATGAAATTAGCTTTTACCGACAAAAATAAAAATTCCCTTTCCCAAATTCTGAAATTGATAAAAGCCGTGCAAACAATTGTGCCTGAAGGAATGAACCTCTAGGATCAATAGAACACCTCATACTATCGAGATTGATTCATTTGTTAGCCACCTAACTTTTTTGAATTAGAAAATTCCTCCGGTATCGTTACACACATGGTTCAAATGGTCGGGCTCATGAAGCCAGAATCCATCAATTTTTAAAAACGAAAGAGGATCAATTTTTCGTTTATTAATTAAATGGAAAATACTTTTTAATATCCGGTATCGGGGCAGATATTAAAATATTGTTTGTTTTATTCCCTCCCCATGTGGAACGCGGAATGAAAATGAGCACTCAATTTCGCAACTTATTTATTTGTTTATTGTTGAACGGTCTAAACTTTCTGAGTTGGAGATAAATCATAAATTAAAAGTGTCTGATTGATACAGGATTTCTTGGTAAACAATCCAATTCCGAGGTTTACATTCAATGACCAATATAATTCAGGGTTTGTAAAACCGTGCATTAAAAAATTTTTAATGGGATAAAACGATTTCGAATCCCAATGAAAAAGACGATTCGAATTTATCAAAACCTTGAGAAATGTATAAAAACTTCAATTTTTTTTAAACTCTCCAGAATTTGGTAAAATATAAAAAAAACTACATAATTAACATATTACTCAAAAGAAGAAATATAATATATTAGAAAATAATATAATATAAATTACAATAAATTTATATATCAGGAAATAATTAAACAAAAAACTTAAATAACCCAACGATAGCAATTTATGACATAAAGATAAAATATATTATACTTTAGCTATAATGTATAGAAAAAGAGGTAATAACACGTATTAAATACTAGAATTTGGATAATAGTAATAAACCCAATCCTTATTCCGATAAATTTTAACAAGCCCAATTACTTTTCAGTAATTAAAAAAACCTCCCTACAGCAAAAAGTCATGAAGAATCCTAAACTTCTTTCCGTTTTCCTTTTTATCTGCGTAGTTTGTTCGATTAATGCTCAGACAATTGTGCCGTCTGGGTTAGGTCAAATGAGTATGACTCAACCGACACGGGATACGGCCACGCTTACAGGACAGCTACTACAGAATGGGGGCGAGAATCCAACCATTAAGATAGTTTGGGGTGATGAGGATCGTGGAACTTCTCCCACACCTTCGGTTGCTTGGGATAATGAGGTTATCATTTCCACGAATCAGGCACCGGGTAGTTTTTCGACCACGATCAATATCCCGAACCTTGACAAAATTTACTATTTCCGAGCACTAGCTTCTAATGCGGGCGGTACTGTAGTCAGCAGAGAACTTGGAATTTTAAACCCCTCTGCTCCAGTAGGAAAAGCCGATTTGCAAGGTAGATGGAATTTTGACGCAAGCAATGCCAACGATGTTTCTGGTAAAAATAGACACGGAACTGCGAAGAAACTCTTTTCGCCTTCTGAAATATCGGGGATGAAATTATGGTTAGATGCGGCGGACTCTTCCACTATTTCCCATTCCTCTAACGCCGTCAGCCAGTGGAATGACAAAAGTGGAAATGGCAGACATGCGACTACCTCATTGGGTAGCCCAACTTTAAATTCAACATCTGGTCCAAATAATAAACCAGTAGTTGAGATAAGGAGAGCCGGGGGTGATGATGCCTTATCTGTTGGAGGAACTGCTTTTTTTGCTAAAGAACACTATTATGTTTTCCGAAGTGTAAATGTTAACTTTGATTATTATGGCGGAGTTCTTGGACATGGCGGATCTTCCCCCGGATCAAGGCAGTCCAATTATTTGTTTCAATCTGGGCAGAACTATTTTCATCACAACATTTATCCAGGAGGAGTATCTAAAAATGGAATAGCCCTAAGTGGTAACTTTAGCCTAGGTACTATCAATCAATTTATGATCTTAAAATTAACTAACACGGATACCAATGTTGGGCCTCATTCAAATTACAGAGTCGGTACAGTTGCTGAAGGATTTTGTGCATCAATTGATATCGCTGAAATAATTGCTTTTAGCACTTCATTGTCTCAGGAAAAAGCAAACAAAATTGAAGGCTACCTTGCCCACAAGTGGGGCTTAACTGGTGCCCTTGCCTCTAGCCATCCTTATAAATTAGGAACTCCCATTTCAAGTGGATCTACTAGCTTCATAGCTGATACCCCATTTGGTAATGGAAAGGCAGTGGATCTTTCAGATGGACATATTGAAGTTGTAACGGGCGGAGCTGAAGATTCCTTTGATGGTGGTTCTGCTTTCTCCGTTTCCGCCTGGGTTAAAGGTTGGCCTGATCAATTTGGTAACCCCATTGTTTCAAAGGGAGGGTCTGTCCCCAGTCCAACAGATGTTCCATCACTCAAACTCTGGCTTGATGCCTCGGATACAAGCACAATGGATCAAGGAACT
>Ga0129327_10000749_pt1 | contig 19411 bp, 14 predicted proteins | sample CPBDNA_6_FD_111799 | JGI IMG/M metagenome (GOLD analysis project Ga0129327, IMG submission 111799) | Freshwater to marine salinity gradient microbial communities from Chesapeake Bay, USA - CPBay_Spr_31_0.8_DNA | ecosystem: Environmental > Aquatic > Marine > Coastal | place: USA: Chesapeake Bay... | reverse complement strand
TTTGGTGGATTTTTCAAACAACAGTTGACTTTTACACAAAAACTCCACGCAAACAACGACGACGAATGAAGACGACGACCGAAGACGAAGAAGAATATCAGAGAAAATAAAATGACGACGACGACGACGATTCAGACGACGACGACAAAAGCGAGAGACAGACAGTTTGCGTCCAAGTTCCTGCCTCGTTCGTGGATGAACGACATCATAAAAAAGGATTCCCTGGACGAGGAGGGGAAAATAAAAAATTCGGTGAGGACGACGAGAGAGGAAGATGATGATGATGATGATGACGTGAACGACACGGACAGCGACGAGGGTAACATCATCATAAAAAACGAGAGAGTAGGAGGAGGAACGACTGCGACGACGGCAACATCAAAGTTAAAACAGAAATTGAGAGAGAGTAGGAAAAAAGAGACGAGAAAAGTCGAGTTCATGCAAAAAATAATCGAGGAACAGAAACTGCTGTTGATGGATGAACAGGCGCGCTCGAATCAGTTTGAACAGCAAGTGAAACTTTTACAGAAATCAGTGAAACTGCTAGAGAAAGAGTGCGACAGTTTGAGCGTGAAAATGTCCGAAATGTTCGAGAAGAACGCAGAAAAGGCACATTTGAACGAGAGAATACGACAAGCCGAACGAGCGGCGATGGTATCGGCGAGGGAGACCAAACGCGTCGTCGAAGAGAACAGAGAATCGCATCACGTCATTCGCGAACAAAATAAACGGATTAGTAAGTTAGAAAAACGATTAGAAGAGCAGGTGAAAAAGTTAGAGGTTTCAAAGAAAGCGAACGAGTTGATGCGAGCTGGTCGTAAGAATAATAATATTGACGCGAAACCGAAAACGTCTCCAACGAAACAATTAGCACCCGAAGAGATCGATTGGGAAGCTGCGTACAAAGAAATAGACGAGCTAAGAGAGGCAAAAAGGACGAACGCGCGATGATATTGATGACGATAGTTAGCTAGTTGTACCTAGGTAAGCATATATAGAATAGAAGACGTTTTGTTTTAAAAGAATAATAGCGTTGCTGTGTACATTACTTGACTTCGAGCGTCGTGAAATACTTCACCAAGTCAACCTTCTCACCGCCTGCCTCTTTCACCAACTTCTTCAACTCCTTTGCTTTCAAAACTTTACCTTGCACTCCAATCTCCGGCGTTTCTGGCGTCGACGGCGACGGCAAAACCCACATCGGCCACGATTCGGAGTACGGCCCGCAAAACTCCGCCGGTTTCGTCACGTCCGCTCTTCCGTCCGGTGCATTTTGGTACACCCCATCCGGGAAGCACTCCACGTACTCTATCATCTCCATCGCCTCTTTACCTAACGTTTCTTTTTGTTTGTTGCAGTTCTCGCACCAAAACGCACCGTACAATCGCGCTCCGGCATCTTTCAACTGCTTCGCCACTTCCAACATCTCTTCGCTCGATTCGCTTTGCGGGACGTACGGAGTGTACGGAACTGCGACGACTTTCTTCTTCTTCTCCTCGTCTTTATCCGCGGCAAAAGCAGCAGGGGAAGTAGAGGCAGAAACTGCGAGCACAGCCGAGAACCCGCTCACAATCGCCGCTCTTCTACTCGATGATACATTATTGTTATTGTTATTGTTATTTACGTCGTCGTCGTCGTCTTTTTCTCCAATCGGAGAAAATTCTTCGGACGACGACGACACGACGCACGAAGATGATCCTCGTTTGCTGGTCGTCGATCTGTGAACTTTTCTGGTGGTCGTCGCAAAAAACGACGCGGAAGTGGTGGTTGACGCGATGGCACCGCTCATTTTTCTCCGATAAAAGTGATGAAGATGACGTAGATTTGTGAAGCGTGTGCGCGCGCGCGCGATTGGTTTTTCTGCTGATAAAAGTATATCCTGAAAAATCGCCAAAAGATCTCCCAAAAACGAATGAGCAAACAAAACAAACTTGCACAACAAAGAGGAGGAGGAGGAGGAGCTTTTTTTTTTTGGGTTCTCGTGAACCAAAACAAAAGCTTTTACTCACTTTTATAAACTACTATAAACGCGCGCTAAAGCTAAAATGAATGACTTACATTAAAACTAATTCTTCTCTAACTTGGCTAAGATGGCATCGATTCTGTTCCTCATCAGAGGCTGACCTTTTTTATTCACCTTCATCATGGAGTGCCTCAACTTCCCTCGCTCTTTTCGCTTCGAGTCTCGTATTTTTTGCGCCTCTTGGAATTTTTTCTCCCTTTCCTCTCTTTCCTTTCGAATGCGGTCTCGTTCCGGTTGCGCTTTGAGCATTTTCCACTCGTGCGCCGTTCGCGGTCGTTCTTTCTTTTTGTTGTGCTTACCTTTCTCGGAAACGCCTTGGCGTTCTTCCGGAGGCGCGTCGTCGTCCTCTTTTTCTTCTTCGCTCTCTTCTGGTACTTTTTTTCTGTCGTCGTCGTCGTCGTCATATCCTCCTCGTAAAACTTTCTTCCCAACGTACTCCTCCATCTCCTCTCTCTCCACGAACGCTTTATCTCCGACGGGATCTTCCATTTTCGTCAATTTCCTGGCGTACTCTTCCGGATCGAAACCTTTCGTCGGCGCCACAAACTCTCCCGCTTTTTTTACCACCTTACGAAACTTGTTTATTTTTGCCGCCATCTCCGCTCTTCGTTTTTTTAAAACCTCTCTCTTATCGTACGTAGATTTCCCAGCTCTGGCGAACGCCTCTAAAGATAACGACGTGTTCTTCCCTCCTTTGTGTTTCTTCTTTTGCTTTCTGCCGTTTCGGTCGTACGTCTCTTTGTTGTTGTTGTTTGAAAATTTCTTTCCATCATTTTTCCCACCGACATGAAAGCCGCCACCACCATCATCTCCTTTGCTTTTTCTTCTAAACTGACTGCCTCTCGGAGGCATCACGTCCTCATCGACCATTATTGTTTTGCACTATATATACGTATATATATATATATCACGCAAAAGTGCTTCGCTTTTGTTCTCTCTCGCGCTCTCTCTTTCTTGTTTTGAGGATGTGTAGAGCAAGCAAATCCTCAAAACAACCAAAAAAAGGGCAGTCCAAGCTCAAAAAAAACAGACTGACGACGAAAAAAAGAATCTCTTCTTCTTTGTCTTCTTTGTCTTCAAAACTTTCTTACCACTAAAGCGAGTACTCTCTCCTACAATAAGACACGACGGACGTGAAAGTCGTTTTTGATCCTCCTCCTCCTCCTTCTCCGTCTTTGTTGTTATCATCATCATCTTCTGATAAACTTCTCCTTCTCTTCTCCTTAAAATAAGAACGATGACGATGCCGAAAGAGTTTATGAAAAACATCATCGACTCGGTGGTGCAAACGCGAGAAAAAGTGGAACAGAAAACCAATAAAATCTCAAAATCAATGGACGAGAGTTTACACTCCATATCGTTCCAAATAGGGAAAACCATAGACGTGTGTCGAGAGAGTTCGACTGAAATGAAAATGGAAGCTGAATTGAAAGCGAATGAGATAGCGGAAGAGATGAAGAAGAAGGAAGATTTGTTTTTTAAATCGTTCACGCAACAGATTAAAGAAGTCATAGAGTCGTATCCGACGGCGAGCGCAATCGCGGGTGGATCTGTAGTTTTACTCGCGTTACCACCAACCAGACGCTTATTATGGAGAAGCACAATTGGTAGATTTGAGTCCGAGGAGCAAGCGTTTGCAAAGTTGACGAGAAGAGCGCAGACGTTGAAAGACGGCGCGGCGTCCGCGGACGTCGCGTTGAAGGGATTTTCCCAAGAGACTCAACTCGCAATCGCGGAGATGAATTCAGGCGTAGCAAAGTTAAAAGCGTTGGGAAGTTCGTTGAGCAAAGCAGAGAAAGGTACGGAGAAGTCGTTAGCTGGAGTGGAGGAAGTTTTAGGCGAGTTGCGAACGTCGCCGAGTACCGACGCGATAGCGCTGAGAAGCGAGTTAGGAGTCGTGCAAGCGACGTTGGAGAGGCAACGAAGAGACGCGATGCGAGAGTTGAAGAGGATTTATAAGCAAGGCATAGAAATATAATATAGATGTTGTATTATTGTTATCTGTTATCTGCTGCTATGCGTGTATTTATAATCATTCTCTTATTACTAACTATACAAACTACAGGTACTTGTTTCAAAACCGACTTCTCTTCTAGGTGTTTTTATTCTTCTCGCGTCCGTCGTCGTCGTCTTCGTCGTCGTCGTATCCCATCGGCGCATCTTTCGACGTGTCCGGTTCAAACCGTTGCAATTCCAACAACTTATACGTCTCTTCCGACGTCGACGCAGGTTCCACGTAAAATTTCTCTCCGTTCGCCTCCCACGTGACCAGCGGGTGACTCGATTCGCACACTCCCATATCTTTCAACTCGAATTTGGCGTAATACGTTTGCAACAACAAACTCGTCTTCTCCGCGGTGACTTTTGTTTTCGTCTCGGAGTCGACCCATAACCGTCGAACGTACGGATTGACGAACCATTGCAACATTACCGTGGTAAACAGGCCGATGCTGCTCATACTTCCGGCTAATACGATTTTCGAGGACATATCTAAGCTCGCCCCGGAGGACAGTTCTATGAGTAAAGGACAGCCGAAGACGGTTGCCCCTAAGGAGCCCAAGGAGAGCATTTTTACTCGTTTCACGGTTTTCGAGAACGCTCCGGTGTATATATTTTCACCGTATTTAGCATTCAATAACTGCGTGTTGTCGTCATCATCATTATCATCGCGCGAAGAAGGAGAAGAAGACATTCGTCTTCTATTCGTCTCCTCACTTTTCCTCGTCGTTTTTACCGCTTTTGATGATGATGTCGTGACTTCTGTTGTTTTTGGCTGTTTTTGTTGTTGTTGTTGTTGCGTGAACGCGACGCCACCAAAGAATCGACCGCGAGAACAGTGCTCCCGGAGAAAAAACACCCCGACGTTAAAGTCGCTACTGTTGTTGATGAGCACTATTCGACTCCTTGCCGCGTGTCGCGCGACGAGCGTTCGAAGCATATTTCTTTCTTTCTTTCTTTGTTGGAAGGGAGTCTCACAAAAGGGAGAGAGAGAAGGAGCAGCTGAAAAATTGAATGGAAAGAAAGAAGAAGTGAAGGGAGGAAAAGGCAGGTTTGTTGCGCCCTGCGAATTAAGAAGTTGTTATAAGATGAGGAATTCGGTGAAATTAGCCGGCTTTTAAAGGAGTTTACAGTTTAGGGTTAAAAATTCACAGGAGGCCCCCCCTGGTGATTGCGCGAAAACTCTTTCGAGCACACGTATTTGAACACTCTCTTCGTTTCCGCGTTCGTCAAGGAAATACCCAAACCGTCTCGAATGGCATCGCTGATGCCTTTTTCGCTGCCGAGTTGCGGCGCAGCCGCTTTTGTGTTTAAGAAATCTTTGACGATATCGTCGAGCGCGCGAAGATCACCTAAAATTTTTAACCGGCGCGAGAGAAAGAATAAAGGAGTGGCGTTTTTCGACGCGATTGCGCCGGCGTTTAATACCGATTGAATCGCTTTGGATTCTTTTTCGTGCAACAAACACTCTTGTTCATCGAGCATACATTCCTCTTCGTCGTTTTCTTCGCCGTTTGATACGTTTTTACTCGGCGCAAAGATATCCACGCTTCTTCGAGCGAGTGATAATTCGTCCGCCAATCGTTTTCTTTCCTCTACGTTTAATAAATGTGACGTGAAGCCAACGTCCGCGTTGACATTTGCAAGCGCGTCGTGTATCTCGTACGCCAAAATTCCAGCCGCGTGGGAGAGGTTCAGCGAGACTGGCGTCGCGTCAACTTTACCACCATTCCCTCTAGGCTCGGCTCCTCCGGTGTAACGAAATTTCTTTGTCATCTCTTCTGGGTGTCCAGCGGTTGGAATAGACACGCAGACGTTCGCATACTTTAATTCTTCGTTTGATAATCCCCGCGCTTCGTTTCCGAACAGCACCGCCACTTTCCCTCTCTCTGCCTCTTTCCTTATGACCTCTTTCAGTTCTTTCGGCGTGAGAAAAGGTATGTTCTCTCGGCTCCTCGCCGTCGTCGCGACGACAAATGTGCAATCTTTCAAAGCGTCTTCTAATCCATGCGGCATGTGCGTGATATTCTTTTCCGCCTCTTCAATCATCCAACTCGCGTGTACCGCAAATTTCTTCGCCTCTTCTTTCAACACGCACTCGACGCCGATATCGTGCTTCTGTTCACCACCCATGTCGTGCGTATCGCACGTGTCCAACGCTTGCGGGTCTGGATTCACGATGGCAAAATTCTTCGTGAGACCGAAATTCTGGCACACGCGAGCGACGGCGCCGATGTTTTGAGGGCCTTGTGGGGAACATAAGACGAAGCGGACGTTATCCAACAGCGTTTTGCTTTTCGTTTGTTTTTCGGCTGCTTCTGGATGTTCGGACAGAACACTTTTTGTTGTTGTTTGCGATGTCAACGCTTTGCTTCTTCGCGGAAGTCGATGATGCGTGATGTTCGAGGAACGCTTAAAAGGAACGAGCGCCGCGAAGTAACTCGTGGTTGATGATGTGAATATCATGCGTGATGTGCGTCTCTTTGTTAGAATATGAATAACAATTGTTGTTAGATATAATTGTGTGTGTCTCTCTTGTAACTACTTTTTGTGCGGTGCCTTGTCAGCAAAAACCACAACCACTCTCTTGTTGTTGGTCAATCGAAATAATAAGGAGGTTTTCGATTTTGGCCTCCTCCTCCTCCTCCTCGCCTGTTATTATGAAGCGGCGATACTGGAAACTCATCGTGGATATCTTCCGCGTTTCGATGGAAATTGCCGGGAAAACCTCCATCACCACCACCAGTCGTCGTTCGCGTTCTTGGCTCTTTCTTCTTTTTGTTTCTCCCGTACCGACGACTGTTGGCGTCGTTAGAGAGGTACGCCTCTGGTCGAAAGTGTTCGTGAAAGGCGAAAAATTCGCCTTTTGGTGGAGCCGTTGATGCTATCTTCGACGGCGAAGCGATGGAACGCGATGCATTCGTGGCTCTTTTTTTCTGCTTGGACATCATTCGGAGGACGGCTTCGCGACCTTGTTGGTGCTTCGATAACGTCGTATTTTTAGGCCCGTCGTCGTTGTCGTCTCGATCGATGTGATAATACGCTTCGGTGTCACCGCCGCCGCGCGCGTTTGTTTTTAAGGGCGAAGGCGATGAAGGTGATCCCATGAATGTTCCAATTCCAAGCGTTTTGTCAAAGCGAGGAGGGAGAGGATGAGGATGAGGTCGTGATGGCGGCACAAAGTGCATGTCTCGATTCGAGAACTGTTGTTGTTGTTGTTGTTGTTGTTGTTGTGGAGATTTTGAGTGCATCGGAGATTGCAACGGCGAACGCATATTTTTCTCCGCATCGAACAAGTCATTCTCATACACGCCCAGCATCGCACCATCTCTGTCTTCTTCGCCTTCCTCGAGACTTTCGAATGCTTTCATCGGGCATCCGCACAAACGCTGGCAGGTTTCATAGTCTTCTCTCGTAAGCTTTCTGTCCTTGACCACTTTGTCAACCTCCAAACCGTGCTCAATCAAAACTAAAATCGTGATAGCATTGACGTAAGGAAACAAGTCACTCAAAGCGATTTCCCACACGCTAGAAGATTCGCCAGGTAAAAGCGCGAAGTCTTTCTCCGCAAGGTACGGAAAAGAGTCATCGTTTGATTGGATCTTGTCTTCGTCACCGGGACCAGTGGTAGCAGCTTCAAACGTTATCGCCTTGAAGACAGTATCGACAATATTACGTTCCGAACAGAATGTCACGTCGATATCTATTTCATTTTTTGATACCTGCACCTGACGGTGCAGTTCCGAAACAAAACTCTCAGCTTCTCTCGCTTCTAAATATTCCGGATCTATTTCAAAAATAAACTCCGTCCAATAGAAGGATCTCGAAAGAACTTTTGCGCAACGAGTCGCCAAGAAGAAAACTTCTTGTAAGTCTCCGCTCTGTATCTCGCGAGTGTCGCGCATTCGAAACAAACAAATAGCCTTCACTCCATCGTTCGACGCGATTAAAGAGATTACTTTGGCGTAGATCTCTTTTACGTTCGGGTCGACGATACGATCGAAAAGTCTTCGACGAATAACGCGAGCGAGGCTTGATTGTTGAACTTTCCGTTCAATTCGATCAATCATGCTCGAAGATTGTTTGTCTCGAAGGACAACAAGTCTCGTTTGGGTCACACTATGATGCGACTTCGCGCGTTCTGAAACATCAGCGGTAGGGTTATCAATCGGGATGATATCGTCGAATCCTAAGATATCGTCATCCATGTATTCTCCAACGTATTTTTCGTCCTCTTCCCAATCAAAATCAGGCTGCGGCAGCTTGAGCTCGTTGTTTGTGCGCAAGGTTCGGTCTCGTTGACTACTACGCGGAACTGGTACCAGATCGGTTGTAAAGATTTTTATCGCACCGTTTCTCTCGATCCCGCGGAAGCGTCTCGCATTTATCGCACTCTGGACGATACTCTCAGCGTTTCGGCTTGGAGCGTAAAATACGACGATGGCAAAATCCGAAACGGGAAAACTTGCTCGCTCAAAATGCTGCTCCAAGATAATCAAGGCATCAAGATTGTTTTTGGATACAATTTTACGCACCTCTTCTGCGAATAACTTTTCTTCTTGTTCCGATCGTCCATCGTGGAGATACTTTTGAGACGGGAGGCAATTGACTCGACCGCCAACAAAATGGACGTATTTCACAATTGGTCCGATTGGTTTAGGTTCAGGAACAATTATGAGCATCTTTGTGCGACCGGAACCATCCGTTCTACATTCTTTAACAAGTGGTCGTAAACCGCCAAGTTTCGGGCTATCGAGCGACTCACCTCGTTGAACGCTGGAAACGGCAGCTTCTAAAGCGTCCTCAGCCTTGGATTTCGTTCGGACAAAGATGGTGTTATTATTCGTACCTGAAGACGTGTGCGCGTAGTTGTTCGTGTATCGCAGCTGCAAATTCGCAACAGTAACGCCGTAAGACTCTAACAAATATGCCACGGTCAGTAAATCCTTCAAGCGTCTCCAATTCGCAGCGGTGTCGATATGGCCTGCTTGACGCTCGCGTTCTTCAGCCTCTTCCATCCTCGATACATATAAATCGTAGTCGATTCTCACATCAAACGTCGGGATGGCACTACCGAAATGGACTGGTATTCTTTCGCGAATAGTGTTGTACTCACGTGCAATTTCTTCGATCGCAAAGCCATGCGGCTGTTCCGGAACACGAAAGGAGAAAAATTCTATTTCTGGCTGCTTTTCGTTCTCTCTCTTTTGCGTTGCCGCTTGCGGAGAAGCAAAGTTCAGCTTCGTCTGAAGATGCTGCTTTATGCCAGTACCGGGAGTTTTTGGGCGTGAAGCACTACCAACATTCTTACCACCGCTACCATTTGGCGAAAATCCCTTGGTTATCGTCGCCGTCGCCGTCGTCGTCATCGTCGTTTTCTTCGATTTGTGGAAATCGACGGAATCTTGTACCATCTCTTCGCCTTCTGGAAAGTTTAAGGCAAGAAATCTAGGAGAGATCATTTGCTTTTGTTGTTGTTGTTGCTGATCCGCGCGAGGAGGCGAGTGTAAATATCCAATATTAGCGGTCGCTGTGCCTGGTAGTAGCGGGCGTTCTGGAGAATGCGAAAGAGGCGCAGAGTTCCCGTTAACGTCTCCGGTGACCGTTGTAGTATTGTATCGTATCGGATAGTTCTCCTCGACGGGCAACATGAACGAAGGTAAAGTGCTCGTCTTTGCGACTATTTTTCGAGTCTCAACGTAAGCATCGATATCTTTAATCTTAGAAGGTTTGAAAAGCGGCACGCGCGTCGTCTCTTCCTCGCTAAGCAAAGAAAACTTACTTTCCTCGGGAACGTCTTGGGAAACTTTGATCGCTTTCCGCTCCTCACCGCTTACTGGCCACACGCGTTCCAAAAACGTGCGTTTTGGTTCGTCAACGAGAATTGGTAACTCCAAAAATGCTCTCTTTGTCCCTTTTTCTCGCATCCCCGCTCCGCCTGCGAAACAGTCAAACTCTCTCTGCGTTGGCGGATGCACGTGGATCGTACGTAACAAATTTTCGACGCAGTCCAGCTTAGCCAACGTCTCAGCCGGAAGCTCGTAAAGCTGTTCGCGTTCCGCGCGTGAAAAGAAGTGCGTCTGTCTTCTAATTTTCTTCCCATCGTGTTCTTCATCGTCATCGTCGTCGTCCTCTTCGTTCTCTCCGTTCTCATCTCTTCTCAAATCTCTTTCAAACCGTCTGGTTTCTGTCTCGAGGACGTTTCGCACCGTGTTTTCAGTTTGCGTCCCGGGAAGATACGGCAGTTCCAAGTCTCTGAAGACCTCTTCGCGTTTCTTCTCCATCGCTCTCGTCGTCTTTTCTACCGGTAAATCTTCCCCAGGGAACATCTCTTTATTATTGATCGTCTTCATCCTCAACTCTGTCGTCCCGAGGAGCATCGACTTTTCGTCTATTTTTTGTTCTTCTTTTTCCAACTCCTTCGCGAAGCCTTGCCTCTCTATCGCAGAGCGCTTCTCCTTCGCCGCTCTCGACAAAAACGCCATCGTTTCTCTCTTCCTCTCCGGAACGTATAATCCAATTCGCGCCTTCTCTAACTCCTCCGGAGGAATCTCCTCGAACTCTTCTTCTTTGTCTTCTTCTTCTTCTTCTTCTTTCGTCGTTTTCGTCGTCTTCTTCTCTATCGAAGAAGAAGAAGAAGAATAAAAAAAGTCCTTCGGCGTCTTTGGTATCTTTATCGTTAAATACCGCATAATCTTTCTCTCGCGAGCTCGAAAAAGTGTTGTTGCGTTTGTCTTCTGATTGTATTTACAATATATAAAACAATACGTGTAAACGCGAGCGAAACAAAGCGTTGTTTGCGGTGTCGTTTTTTGAAGTGTTTTTGTTGGTTCTTCTTGAAAAAAACTTCTCAGAAAGAAGAAGAAGGAAAATTTTATAGGAGGAAAAAAATACTCCGAGAGAGAGAGAGACAAAAAAAGAGGAAAAGAGGAGAAGACCTTCCTTTTTGAGGTTTTCATTTTTTGCCCTCTTCTCCTCATCTTTTCCTTGTTGTTGTGCGCGCGCGTCTAAGAAGGATACACACACACACACACACACACACAAACGTTTACACAGATATAAATAATTCTGTTTCGTGAAAACGCGCGTTTGGATAACACGTGATAGTATTAAAACGACGAGAGAGGGAGAGAGAGGACGACTGATATATACGGATTATTTTCCATCACACCGTGTGTCATCAGCCGGCAAAATTGAGAACAAGAGATAAACACTCATCATCATGTTTTCTTCGCTGCAAAAGGCGGTGACGCCATCATCATTTGCCACGCGGAACAACTCTTCTGCGATGCACAGTCAACCGATTGCGCGCCGTCCGAGTTCTACTTCGTCTTCTGTCGCTCTGCCGCCGGTGACGGCGTTCGGGGCGATGCGCCTTTTTTCGGGTGACGACGACGACGACTGTGATGATGATAAACAACGACAGAAACAACAGCGTTTACTCGTTCGAACGGAAGCGACGGCCACGAGTCAGGCCTCCACGGACGACGAGGAGGAACCGAAGAGAAAATCTAGGTTCGTGAGAGGCCCGGATGGGAAGTTGATCAGACGCGACGGGACGACAACGCCGGGTGATGGAGGGGGCGGTCGAGGACCTGGAGATGGCGGTGGAAGAGGAGGCCGGGGAGGAGGTCGGGGAGCCGGCCGAGGGAGAGGTCGAGGTGACTTTGAAGGCGGTCGAGGCGGTGGAAGAGGAGGAGGATTTCAAAGCAGAGACGGCCCGAGAGCTGGACCGGATGGTGGTGGCGGCCGATTTGCACCCTCGGGGCCAGGCGGCGGAAGAGGAGGAAGAGGGTCTGCCGCCGGTAGAGGCGCCGGTAGAGGCGCGGGTAGAGGCGCCGGAAATAAGTTTGATCGACGCGTGCAAGACGGTACCGGCCGAGGTGGTCGTCCGAAAAATGCCGCGTTCGGCGGCGCCGGGGGGACTGACCGTTTGAAGAAGGGCAGAAAAAGTAAAGCGCAGAGAGTTCAGATGAGAAGAATCCAAGCCGAGGAGGAGAAGGATGTCGCGGTGGAGCTGTTAGTTGTGCCGAAAGATGGTTTCATGATCGAAGAGCTCATGGCTGAATTGGCCACTACTCAGGCAAATATCATCAAAGTTTTATTCATGAAGGGTATTGCCGTGCAAATGGGTCAAATGCTAGACAGAGATACTGTCGTTGCCGTTGCCGAGGATATGGCGGTGGAGTGGATCGACGAAGACGAAAAAGGCGTCACGCACGAAGCGAGGAAAACCACAAAGTTCAACACGGAAGAAGATGAAGAGTTCTTAGAACCTAGACCGGCAGTGGTGACAATCATGGGTCACGTCGATCACGGGAAGACGTCGCTTTTAGATTACATTCGAAAGTCGAAAGTTGCCGCCGGAGAAGCCGGAGGAATAACCCAAGGCATCGGCGCCTATCAAATCACAACTCCAGTTGGAGAAGACGAAGAAGAAACGACAATTACATTTTTAGATACTCCAGGTCACGAAGCGTTCTCAGCTATGCGTGCGCGAGGCGCGAGGGTGACGGATATTGCCATTATCATCGTCGCTGCGGACGACGGGTTGAGACCGCAAACAGAGGAAGCCGTAGCGCACGCGCAAGCGGCGGAAGTGCCAATTATCGTCGCCATCAACAAAATCGATAAACCGGCTGCGGATATTGAGTTTGTGCGCGGAGAAATGGCCAAAGTTGGTTTGACCTGCGAGGAGTGGGGTGGAGAAACAGCCATGATTCCAATTTCCGCGAAGACTGGAGAAGGCATTGATGATTTGTTGGAAACTATCGCCTTACAATCTGAAATTTCCGAACTCTCCGCCAATCCGAATAAACTAGCGTTAGGTTCCGTCATCGAAGCGCAACTGGATAAACAGAGAGGTTCAATTGCAACTTTGTTAGTCCAAGCTGGTACTTTGAAAGTCGGTGATCCGATTTCCGTCGGAGAAGTCCATGGCAAGATTCGCGCCATGGAGTCCGCCACAGGAGAGAAGATTGAATTCGCCGGACCATCCATGCCAGTCAGTGTTCTGGGTTTGAATGGTGTTCCAGTCGCCGGAGACGAGTTTGCAGTCTGCGAGTCCGAGCAAGATGCGAGAGAAAGAGCCGAAAAAGCTACGGAAGAAGCGAGATCTTCTCGTCTCGGAGCCGTCGCCGGTAACGTGGCGAGTTTGACGAATATTTCCGGTGTCGTGGAGGATTCTCTGCAAACGATTAACTTGATTCTAAAAGCGGATGTTTCCGGTTCGACCGAAGCTATTAAAGCTGCGTTAATGCAATTACCTCAAGATCGCGTGCAATTGAGATTTCTTTTGTCTTCTGTGGGCGAAGTGTCCGAGTCAGACGTTGATTTAGCAGCCGCGTCTGGTGGCATCATCCTGGCGTTCAACACGCCAGCCTCTGATCGCGTTGAGGACGTTGCTAAACGCGCGGGAGTCGAAATAAGATCGTACGATGTTATTTATGGATTGATTGACGAAATCCGAGACGCCATGGAAGGTAAACTGTCCGAAGTAAAGGATGAAGTTCCGGTTGGCAAGGCGGAAGTGAAAGCGGTCTTTGGCGGCGGTTCCTCTAAAGTTGCAGGTTCGTTAGTTCTCGAAGGTAGCATTAAAAAAGGAACGTTCATGCGCGTTGTTCGAGGACCGAACAGAAAAGAAATGTACAATGGTAAAGTTGGTTCTTTGCGTAGATTTAAAGATGCGGTGAAAAAAGTCGACTCTGGCGAAGAGTGCGGCATCGGCGGCGATCCAGAATGGCCCGATTTCAAGGAAGGCGACATCATCGAGTGCTTCGATTTAGTCGAGAGAAAGCAAACGTTAGAATCTGCGTCGGAAACGCTCAAAGAACAAGTCAAAGAGTATCGCAGTAAAGATGAGGAGAGAGCAGCGAAAGCGGCGGCGGAATTGGAGAAGTATCAAAGGAAACGCGGCGCGGAGACACCACCTCCCGCCGCAGCTAAATAAGCATAAACTTTCTAACACTATATCGATAAAACATGTCATCATAGGCTAACAACAAGTAAGAACAATATACGGGTATCATAATAATATATCTAAGTACAACATAAAATTAATAATGAGAGCGAGTATCAGTGGCGCAATAGTATGTATCTATCGTCTCGACAATCGACAAATACTTAGTTTTATTTCCTGAATTTTCCTACAATTGCTTTACAAAAATAATGTCTCATGATGTTCTTCTGAGACAGATTCTCGGCCCATTCAAAGAGTACAGACAAGCGCGACCAAAAGAAGGAGGTGAGACGAAGATTGATGAATTCAATCAACTGAGGACGTATCCAGTCGATGACATATCAGCCAACGAATTCGGACACGAATGGGCTGTGAAAACAGTTATGCTGGAAGAGTTTGATGAGGAAATAAGAGAGGCTCTGTGCACTCGCTCGAAAGAAGAAGTCACGACACGAAAAGGCATTCGCGTATCGAACGAAGACGGTGGTTACCACTCCACGCCAGATTTTCTACAGAGACTGACAGTAGCAGATGATGATGAGGAAGAAGCGAAGAAGGGTGAGATGTCGTCGAAATTTCTCCCTCAGTTCCTGCGTTTTGTGAGTATGCAACTCGAATCGTTCCCGTCGTTGAAACGCACTCGTCCTCCAATGACCACGTCTTGGATAAACAGGCTCGGTACAAATAACAGCAACGGCTTGCATAACCACGCGAGCGCTAAGCTTAGCGGAGTGTTTTATTTCGACGACTACGAAGCCGATGTTGACTCCGCAGCGGCGCAGGAACCAAAGCCTGGTGATCTGCTCTTGAGGACGGCTTCGGCCGCAATGCGGAAGAATGAGAATATGGGAGAGTGGTGCGAGTACGTAATCATTCGTCCTCAACGAGGAAAACTCGTCTTGTTCGAGCCCAAGTTATTGCACGGAGTGGTAGCTTCGCACCGAGAGCGATTTTCGCTTGCTATGAATTTCGGGGAGAAGAATGTGAGTTTTGAAGATCCAAACGAGGGAGGAAAGAAAGTTAGCGTGCGACCAATCGAATTATAGCCTTTACAGTAGATGTAGCCATTTTACAGTAGTAGTAGCACGCTCGCTAATGAAAGCATCATCATTTTATTCACATTTCGTTCAAATTTAACATCGAACTTGGACGAACCGCCATATTTGTCCGTTCGTCTTCCTCGTTATCGTCCTCGAGAGAGGCGTCGTTGACTCCCTCGGCGTTCAACCTTTGATACTTGGAGAGATTCGAAGAAGTGTTCGTGTCTGAAACGCTAAATCCTTGCAGCGAGAAAGCAAACGCTGACGTCCCGGCGCCAAGTAAAGAACCTACAATCACATCCTCCGGATGATGCCACATATCGCGAATTCGCGTGATGGCAACTCCGACTGCCACAGAAAGCGGCGCTAAGCTAATCAAAACTTTCCAAACGAACGCTTCTGTTCGCTCGGTGTTGGTTCTAGAACCGCCAAAACATTTCAAATAATACATTAAATACAAGCTCAAGTAAAACAATCCTGAAAAAGACATGCTCGTGTGCCCGCTCGGAAACGATCTTCTTCCTTGCCTCACGTCGTTCAATAAGCTCTCATTCTCCAAATTTCCACAATCTGGTTTACCGTACTCTTTCCATACCGGGTCAGCTGTAGCGCTACCCCAACATCTCGCCGCAAAATCCGGTCTATAGTTTCCGCATGCCTGTTTCACGCTGTTCACGAACACAAACGATATCGCGACGGATAACAGTAAACCCAAACTCGCCGCCGTGCTTCTCGCTCTTCTCCCCGATGTATCCATTTTCGAGCACAGAAATATGCACAGTAAAGGAAACACGATGCTGATAAATGGCAGAACGGCCGTTGGAACAGAATTTTTCTTCATCGGATATCGCAGTCGATAAATCAAATTCTCGTTGAGAAATTTTTCGTAAGGCTCGGCAAACTCTAAAGAGAAGCCGATGGATAATAAAATCAAAAGAAGCGCGATGTCAAACGCGACTCGATACCGCTCGTTCATTACAGTCAACGCGTTAAAATTAGTATTCCGCATCCTATCGTTATTTTTCCGGCTTTTTTGTCGTCGTCAGGAGAAGTTTGCTGCGGGGGGAAAACGCTTTCGCTTTCCTCTTCTCCGCTCAAAATCTCTAAAGATACGAAAGACGAATTCGCGCGTCTCGTTCGTTTCGTCAGAGAGGAAAGCGAGGAAGACGACACGTTCCTCTCAAAAACTCTTTTCTCCTCCTCCTTCTCTTTGTCGGCGCGTGGCGGCCGCCCCGTATTCGAAGCCGGCGCGTGAGAGTCGATTGTTGTTGTTATTTGTTCCGTTTTAACGAACAAAAAAAGTAACGACGACGCTTCGCTTTTCTTCCCCAAAATTACTTCTCTCAAGTTTAGTCTGCGAGAGACTTGACTTGACGATGAAAACGACGACGAAACCGTTCTCATTGACGTACGTGAGATACCCAATAATTGACGACTCCTATTATTTCAAAGGCAAATTCTTAGCCATCGCTTCTTTATCTCCAATCTTCACGGTCGCGCACACCATCGCCTGTTTCTGTTCCCAACGAGAACTGTTCGATTTCACCTTAGTGGTTGGAATATTCTTAAACGAATGCTTAGCGCAGCTGTTAAAACACTACTTGCAACAGGAGAGACCGAAATCGTGTCAGAGAGTGGATTTTTGCGACACGCACGGGATGCCGAGTTCGCACGCGCAGTTGGCGTTTTTTAACAGCGCGATGTCGGTTTTGGTGTTGTTGAGGAGGTGGAAACACGCGAAGAAATATCGAGGAGAGGGAGAAAAAGCGGGAGTGGATGTGTCATCTTCTGTGCTTTCGTTGATGACTGTTCCAATAGCAGTAATCGTGGGGTATTCTAGAGTCGAGTTAGGGTACCACACGATCGAGCAAGTCGTCGCGGGTGCCGCGATTGGGTTGATGTTTGGTTCGATGTGGTTTCTCGTCACGACGAGAGTGTTCGCGAAGCAGTTTTCTGAGTTGGTGAAAGAGGACGACGATCACGCGAGTAACAGCGCCAGGGTTCGGGGGAAGAAAAGACGAAGATTTGGAAAGTTACTGAGGGAGACGCTGAACATGAGAGACTCATCGATGTGTGCGAACCCGTTGACGATTTCGAGAGAGAGGGTGGAGCTGGAAAATTTCGCGTTTCCGATGAAAGATGTCGTCGGTTTGTTAAATACCCCGTCCTTAAAGAAAGTAGATTAGTTTGTTTGTGTGTATAGATTCTTCGATTGTACCATGGTAAAAAGTTATCATGTATATGTGTATTAGTGAAAATATTCTTTTTACAACAAGAGAGTATCATGTATAATTGTATATGTTTCTTCTTTTTCTTCTTCTTCTTTTTCATTCACCAACGTTCAGGATTTTAATCACAGACGCGTTCCCGATTCTATGCAACGCGACGATGGCGTCTCCTTTTTCGCAGTATCCAGCGACTTTCGCGTAAGATACCGCCGCAGACAATATCTCATCCGTCGTGTCAGTATCCGTCGCTCGTGCGGAACCTTCTGCCAAGAGTGGAATCAAACCCCTCGTCAACTGCGCTTGCTTTGCCGGCGTCTCGCCGGAACACGTCCACGTCAAAGAATCTGTCGTCAACGTTGGCACAAAAACCGTCAACACCGGCACTTTCGGTCTGTACTTTGCCACGAGCCTCGCCGTGCTCCCTCCGTGCGTCAAGACTACAATCAAAGCCGCTCGAACTTTCTGCGCTGTGCGAACCGCGGATGAAGCCAAAGATTCTAACGGCATCATCGGTTTCTCCACTTGCGCTAAAATAGCTTTGAACAAGATGTAATGGTCGATGGACGCCTCCGCTTCGTTACAAATCTTCGACATGACTTTCACCGCATCTACTGGGTAAGACCCCGCGGCAGTTTCACCGGACAACATCACGCAATCTGTGCCGTCTAAAACCGCATTCGCGACATCGGTAGCTTCCGCTCTCGTCGGTCGTGGGTTTTGCACCATCGATTCTAACATTTGTGTCGCGGTGACGACTGGTTTCCCAGCTGCGTTGCACTTTTCAATCATCAATTTCTGCGCCAAGAAAATCTTCTCGGTCGGAATCTCCATGCCTAAATCACCTCTGGCGACCATAATCGCGTCTGAGGCGGCTAAAATATCGTCAAAATTTACTAAACCTTCCTGGTTTTCAACTTTAGAGATGATTTGAATCTCTCTCCCTTCCTCGCCCAACACCTCTCGAATGTTTCTCACGTCCGAGCCTTTCCTGACAAAACTTGCCGCAATAAAGTCCACTTTATTTTTCATCCCCCACTCTACGATATCTATGCGATCTTTCTCCGTGATCGTCGGTAAATCGACAACCACCCCGGGTAAATTCACATTCTTTCTCTCCCCGAGCGTCGCCGTGTTTGTGCACATCGCTTGCACCGTCCCGTTTGCGATGTCGCAGGAAATCACCTCCAAAACAATCGACCCGTCGCCGATCAATATTTGTGCCCCAGGAACAACGTCTTCGGCTAATTTCTTATACGACAACGCGATCATATTTTCGTTCCCGAACGCGCTATAATCCGTCGTCAACGTCACTTGTCTCCCGGCGGTTAACAACACCGGCTTCGAGTCTTCCAACATCCCAGTTCTAATTTCCGGTCCTTTCGTGTCTAATAAAACCGCACACATTAACCGAGTGTTCGCGCACGCCTGTCTCAAAACGTCCAACGTCTCTTGATGGTACTCGTGCGACCCGTGCGAAAAATTAAATCGCGCGACAGACATGCCGCTTCGCAAAAGTTCCTCCAACACGTGCAACTCTCTCGATTTCGGTCCTAACGTGCAAACAATTTTGGTTTTACATCTCAACAAGTTATCGTTGTTGTTGTTGGAACTCGAGGCCGGGTGGATGGAAGACGCGTTCGAGGTTTGCCCGAGAATATCCTCGATTTGAATGTTCATCTTTCTTCTTTCTTTCTCCACAAAATAAAACTATGCGCGTGCAAAAGTCTTCGCTCTTATTTGAGATTTGATTGTTTCTTCTCAGACTCAGACTGATGATCGAACGCTTTTTTGTCTCTCTCTTCTCCTCGCGTGTTGTTGCTCTTACGTTTCGTGACACCACCACAAGTCGTCGTCGTCGTCGTCGTAGTAGCACTCGCCGGAAATGAAATGGAAAGTAGTATATCTGCTTTAATAAAGATTATATATGTATAATATTCTGTTCGCGTATACGAAGAAGAAGAGGTTGTTATTGACGACTTTGCGTGGCCTCTTTTTTTTAGCGGAGGACCAAAAAAAAGGAACTTTTCATTCGAAAGAAAGGAAAAAAACAAAAAAAAGGAGAATTTTGATCCGCTTTTGATTGGGGTTTAGCGCTAAACCCCATTGCATTCATCCACTCTCACGCAAAGTTTATTATATACTAACGAACTCCCCCCCCCTCGGT
>Ga0129327_10000748_pt1 | contig 19446 bp, 11 predicted proteins | sample CPBDNA_6_FD_111799 | JGI IMG/M metagenome (GOLD analysis project Ga0129327, IMG submission 111799) | Freshwater to marine salinity gradient microbial communities from Chesapeake Bay, USA - CPBay_Spr_31_0.8_DNA | ecosystem: Environmental > Aquatic > Marine > Coastal | place: USA: Chesapeake Bay... | reverse complement strand
CGCTTCATTTTCCATTTAGGGTTTTCAAACTGAGTGAAAAAAAATACGCGAAATCTTCTATTCTTCCTTCTTCTGAATAAGATGACTTTGACTTTGATGAAGGCGAGAGCGGCGTGGGAACGACAAGGCCGCGGTGCACAGAAACAGAAACGAGTCGTTCGACGATTTAATAATAATAATAATAATAATAATAATAATAATAATAGTAGTAATAATAACGTTTCTGATGATGACGTTGTTTCGTCGCCGGCGACTAAGAAGACAAAGAAGAAGAAGAAGACGAAAGGAGGAGCGGAACAACAACGACAACAACAACCTGTTTTGACGACGACGACGACGACGATTCAGAAGACGATTCAGACGAAAAAGAAGAGGAAGAAAAGAAGCGGGGGTACTTTGAAGACTTTGAAGGCGCGACCGAGAACGAAAAAGTCGTCATCGGAAAAGACAAAAGTCGCGGTATCCGCCGCCGCGCTTCCTCCTGCGCCTCCTCCAATGAACACCACCACCACCACCGCGCAAGGACCGTTGTTGTTCTCCGACGACGACGCCGACGACGACGCCGCTTTGTTTTGGAAGGAGATTGATGCAGATCCGGAGGATTTCTTTTCGTTTGATAATGACGCCAGTAATACTAATAATACTACTACTAATAATAACGTGGACGTTGGCGTTGATACTACCGGTGGTGGTGATACCGACGCGCGATCGTCCGGCTCGATTGTGGCGCCGATGTCGCTGGAAGAAACGACCACGGACGCGTATTATTTTGGGGCCGATATGCGAGTCGCCAAGACGCCGGAACGCGTCGTTTGTACCGTGAATTGTAAGACATCCTCGCCGGGCGGCGAGTGCGGTGACGACGGCAGCGGAGAAATGTTCTTCGTGCCAACACCAGCAGCGTCTGGCGATCGCGCGGTGGTAATAACAACACCTGATTTTTGTTCTCGTCGAGACCGAGGAGGGATTGTGCTCCAAGAGGAGGAGGAAGCCGAAGAGGATGTCGACGGCGGTAGCTCTCGCAACTATCTCGAAGATCTCGCGGCGATGCACGGTATCGTGCTTCGAAGCACGGATGGTGACGACGACGACTTTTACGACGACGACGACATCGACGACGACCTCACCGAAGAGAACGTAAAAACAGCAACGACAACAACGGAAGATTCGACGGTTACGTACGAAGATCACGCGAACAATAATAGTAACACCACCATCGATAATGACGAGAAACGAAGGAAGGCAAAGAAGTCATCGACGACGACGACGACGACTACATCTCAAACATCCATCTCGAATGCTAAGAAAGATGCGGAGCGATTGAAACGTCTCGCATCCAGAAAAAGGTGGGAAGCGACGTTGAAGACGTACACCGCGATCGAGAGAACAAGCGTCGCGGAGGAAAAATTGCAAAACTTGGAGGAGGTGGCGTTGCGGGAGAAAATTTTCTTGAAAACCGAAGGCAAGAACGGCGGCGCGGTTAGAAATAAGAAGCGTAGTAACGGCAAAGACAACACGTATGATGAAGACGTGGTGTCGGAAAGCTTGAAAAAACACGCGGTCGAGCACGTGTCGAACATGTCTTCTCAAGAAGATCTTCTCGCTCCCGTCGCGAAGAAACATAAACGGAAGCGCAGAGCGAGGCGGGAACTGCAACGACGCGTTATCGTGAAACCAAACGCTTTACTCTTTACTGGAACAACGAAAGAAAATATACCGCCCGCGACGACAACGTTTGACGATGTAGTTGTGAACGAATCACTTTTCGAAGAAGAAGAAGAAGAAGAAGGAAGAGGAAGAGACGGAGGCGACGAAGAAGCGCAGCGAGGCAGGACGACGAGAACGAGAAAGCGTCAGAGAGAGCAGCGTCATAGTAAGGAACGAGAACAAAGGCAAAAGAAGGGTGCAACCACCAACAGCTCTTTTTCCACGCTTTTTGACGACGTCGACGACTATTTCTACCAAGACGATAACTCAACGAAGAAGCCCCCGCGAAAGAAGAAATATCAAAAGAAGGAGAAGAATAAAGCCGAAAAGGCGGCGGCAGAAAAAGAAGAAGCGACAGAGACAAAAGTGAACATTTCCGCCGTCGTCGGTACCGACGCGAAAGCCACCGATGTGATCGTGTGCTCGACTACGGGTCGAGAGCGTGTCATCGGGTGTTTCGAGTGTGGCATCACGCAGACGCCGCAATGGCGTCAAGGTCAGCACGGTCCAAAAACGTTATGTAACCGCTGCGGCGTCGCGTATAGGAAGCGGCAGTTGCTTAATAGCTCCGCCCTATTTTAGTAGTAAACAACACCCTGCGTTCATCTCTATCTTTGTAGATACTATATAGAGAAACTATATCATCATATTACAACAACAACAACAACATCAACATCGTGAAATCATCATCATCATCCGGTTTTCTCCTTTTCTTTCCTTTCCATGTACCTCTCGATGGTATCGACTATCGCCCTAGTGCTGCTTTCGATTTCTATATTCACGCTGTTCCCAACGCTCTTCACCCGAAACGCCGTCGCTCTAATCGTCTCTGGAATCAACCACACGTTAAACGTCCCTTCCTTCTCGTCCACTTCTCCCACCGTCAAAGAACACCCATCCACGGCGACGAAACCTTTCGGCAAAATGTACTTCACAATCTCTCGATCTCGGAGACGAAACTTAACCTCTCGATTGTTCTCCGTCTCCTCCTTTTCTGCGTAAATCTCCGCGGTCGTGTGCACGTGCCCAGACACCACGTGCCCGCCAATCTCCTCGCCAAACTTTGTGCTTCGTTCGTAATTTACGACATCGTCAACTCGTAACTCGCCTAAATTCGTCGCCCGTAACGTTTCTGAAATCATATCAAAACTCGCCGTGGACTTTTCCTCGTCAAACTCCACCACGGTTAAGCACGTGCCGTTGACGGCGATCGACGCGCCAATCGTCAGCTTCTCCAAAGGCCTTTGGTTTTCCCCATCATTTGGGAAGGTGAGCGTCAAGCGGGCGAATAATCCTCCTTGGATTGGAGTGAACGAAGTCACCGTCGCGGTGCCTTGGACGATGCCAGTGAACAACGCGCGACATTCTTTTGGTTTTTTGGTTCTCGTTCGTTTAAGTCGACGTTGATGATGATGAAGATGTCTTTCTTGGTGATGATGACTGCGACGGAACGTCAAGGAAGAAGAGGAGGAAGAGGAGGAGGAACAACGCGTCGTCGCGGCAATGCTGCTGCTGCGGACACAAGAAGAAGAAGCGACGAACACCATTTAAAAGCAGGGAGAAGAACACAACACGTTTCCTTCTTCGCGCAAGGAAGACGTGGGGGTGTTTTAATACTACGAGCGCAAAACGTGGTTGTTTGTTTGGATAAAATGAAGCAATCGTGTTCACATCTCAAATGTATATATATTTAGAATTCTCTTTAGATACGCACAACTCTCTCTCTCTCTGATTATCTCTATCGTTCCATCTCTTATTATTAGTAGTATTATTATTAGTATAAAGTTGTTTGTTTAAATATAATTGTTTGTAGTATTATACTTTGGCGCTCAAATTCGCGCTCGAACTCCCGCTATGAATCATCCCAACACCTTTCGCCTCGTCCTCCTTTTGCTTGTTCATAGCCTGGGTGTAATAAATCATCCCAACCACGGCTAACGCACACCCGGCGATATTTTTACTCGTAATTGGCGCGTTAAAGCAAATAAACCCGAACAAAAAGACCAAAACCGTCTTCACGTGTCCAATCACTTGGAATGACACCGCCGAGAATCTTCCGATGCACAAATATTGGGAGATGTTCACCAACACCGCGAACCCGCACGAGACGGCTAAAAACATCAAACTCCCACTGGTCCACTCGTATTCGAACACGTTTTCCCCCCCGGTGACTAAAGTATCCATGATCGGTCCAAACACCAACATCGACGCCGCCATCCACAAACTCGTCTTGGCTAATAAAAAATTACTCGTCACGTTGTGCTTCTTTTGCAAGTGCCCGACCAATATTTGCTGCGCGGACGTGCTCAACACCCCGACGCTTGCTGCCACCGTTCCAGTCACGTTCATCTCAACGTCCGAGACCGTCGCGACGGCCACGCCTGCCAAAACCACGATGATTGCTTGCACAACCTTCCTGGAAAATTTCTTGTTCAAAAACGACGCCTCTAATATGCACATGGTCGGTATCTGCGCGAGTTTACACACCTGGTAAAACCCAATCGTATTCAACATCAAAGAGACGTTTAAACCAATGATGGACATGTTCGCGACGACGACGTAAAAGACTAAATCTTTGAGCGGAAGCTTTTGTTGTTGTTGTTGTTGTTGTTGTTCTGATTCCATCAACTTTTCGCTCAATCCGGTTTGCGAAGCCGAAGCGTCGCCAGAGCTCGATGCCGAACTCTTCTCTCGTTTCACGCACAAGTTTATAAAAGCGGTGCAAAAAAAGTGCAACCCGCACAACGTCGTCGCGAATCGAAACCCGTACCCGGTCGAGCTCATCAGTTGTTTGTTCACCATGACGATGGCCACGGAGGAGAAGATGTTTAAAGACCACGCTAAGGCGTCCACCGCGGTTTTCCCCATCGGAGCCATTTGACTTCTTTCCGTGAGTAATCAAACGTAAATCTATCTGAAATCAAACGACGAGACCAATCTCTCTCTCGAACGTGTTATGGTAGTATTATATTACGCGCGTCGTGAAAAGTTCGTTCTTTTCTCAATCCTCTCTCTGTGTGTATATTTATTGTGATCTTTCGTCGTGCGCACAAAGTGTGGGGCTTTTATATGTTGGGGAAAAAAAAGAAGAAGAAGCGCAAAAAGTATGCCCGCGAAGCCCGAAGCGTCGAAGTGTGTTTTGGTGCGCAAAAACAGAAAAAGCACACACCCCCTCGAATCTCTCTTTTCACCTCTCTTTTCGACAGCTTTTGTGCGTTCGTTTGAGCCTCAGAACTGGTCTGTTTTTTTCCCTTTTTTCGCCTGTTCGAACTCGAAATTCCTCCTTTTTAAAACACAGAATCCACCCAAAGCACGGCTCGGGTAGGACGAGTTCACTCACACGTTCAAACACACGTAAGTGCATATCGTCGTCGTTTTACTTTGTCTTCTCTTTTGTCGAGTTCTTCTTTAAACAACGCGCAAAACTCTCGTCGTTGTTTTTTCTCTCTGTGTAGTTGTAAAGAAAAAGAAAAGTCAAACGCTTGGGCTCTCATCTCCGTGAGAGGGAGAAATGCGCCTCCAAATGTTTTGTGTAATCTTTAAACGCGGAAGTGACGTTTACAGACGATCGAGGACTGGAAGATCGCGCGATCGCTCGACAAAACCACACGAACGAATACACATTAAACGCGTTGCAAGTGACGAAAGAGGTTTTTGCTGGTCGCAAAGTGGGTGTTTGAGAGAGGAACGTGTACGCGCGATTGATTTTTATGTACGCGCAGAGGCGGTGAAGCAAAAGCGCCGCCATTGTGGGAAGAGCAAAAAAAGAGGCAAAAATCACCATCTTTTCGCTCGAATGCGTATACGTATACATCTCGATGACGATGAGACGAGAAACAACAACAACGTTTTAGAAGATGTTTAACGCTCTTCTTTTGTTTTGCTCCTCCGAAACTGACTTTTCTTTCTCTCTTTCTCTCTCTCTCGCTGTGATACAAACGCGTGTCGTATTATCAAAACAACAGACTTTCAAAACACTCACTTTACAACAACGACACCAAAATCATGTCTGGAGAAGGCGGATTCGACGACGCGGCGTATGATCGCGGTATGGAGGAACTCACCAAAGGTGACGGCGAAGATAACGTCATCACCGAATGGACTGAAGTGCACGAAACGTTCGATACGATGAACTTGCACGAGAACTTGTTGCGCGGGATTTACGCGTACGGTTTCGAAAAACCGTCTGCGATTCAGCAGAGAGGCATCGTTCCGTTTGCGAAAGGGTTGGATGTTATTCAGCAAGCGCAGTCTGGTACCGGTAAGACGGCGACGTTTTGCGCCGGTATCTTGCAATCGTTGAACTACGAGTTGGAGGAGTGCCAAGCGTTGGTTTTGGCGCCGACGAGAGAATTGGCGCAGCAAATCGAGAAGGTTATGAGAGCGCTCGGGGATTATTTGCAAGTGAAGTGCCACGCGTGCGTCGGCGGTACGTCGGTGAGAGAGGATCAAAGAATTCTCCAAGCCGGCGTCCACGTCGTCGTCGGTACTCCGGGGAGAGTGTACGATATGTTGAGACGCAGAGCGTTGAAACCAGATTCGATCAAGATCTTCTCTTTGGACGAAGCCGATGAGATGTTGTCCAGAGGTTTCAAGGATCAAATTTACGACATTTTCCAATTGTTGCCGCCAAAGTTGCAAGTTGGCGTTTTCAGTGCGACTATGCCGCCGGAAGCGTTGGAAATTACTCGCAAGTTTATGACCAAGCCGGTGAGAATTTTGGTCAAGAGAGACGAATTGACTTTGGAAGGTATCAAGCAATTCTACGTCAACATCGACAAGGAAGAGTGGAAGCTCGAAACGTTGATCGATTTGTACGAAACGTTGGCGATCACGCAGTCGGTTATCTTCGCCAACACGAGAAGAAAAGTCGATTGGTTGACGGACAAGATGAGATCGAAGGATTTCACGGTTTCCGCCACGCACGGGGACATGGACCAAAACACTCGCGATATCATCATGAGAGAATTTCGCTCCGGCTCCAGTCGCGTTTTGATCACGACTGATTTGTTGGCCAGAGGTATCGACGTTCAGCAAGTCTCTTTGGTTATCAACTTCGACTTGCCGACGCAACCGGAGAACTACTTGCACAGAATCGGTCGTTCCGGTCGTTTCGGTCGTAAAGGGGTTGCCATCAACTTTGTCACGCAAGACGACGAAAGATTGTTGCAAGACATTCAAAGATTTTATCAAACCGTCATCGAGCAATTGCCGAACAACGTCGCGGATTTGATTTAAACGACAACCTACGTATGTATTATTTGGTCGGTCAAAAAGAGGAAACAGCAACACTCGTGTACATAGAGAGAAAAGAAAGAGAGCAAAACAAAAGACGCCCGCTCGAATCTCGTCTTTGCAAAGAAAACCAGCGCGGATTTGATGCATCGTGCGAGGGAGCGCGCCGAACACACTATTATTAGAGAGAGAAAAAGTAATACACCAAAAACTACTACACACACATGAATACTTAACAGTATATAATACACGCACCTATATAATACTCGCAATGACTCTATCTATCTAAATCTAGAAGAAGAAAAAGGAGGAGTTCGCTACTACATAAAATCCTCCTCCGCTTCCTCGTAACTCTCGTACTTCGCGCTCATCTCCTTATTCGTCACTTTCTTCTCCTCTATGTTTAACCTCTCGTAATCTCTCGCCATGACATCCAGTTTCAACTGTTCCTCTTCCTCTTTTCTTTTTTTCTCTTCTTTCTCGAAATGCTCTCGTTTCTTTCGTTTAAGACGTTCGTCTCGTTCTCGTTTCTCGTTCTCTAAGTCTGGATTTTCTTTAATTGTTTTCGTTTTGTTCAATCGGTTGACGATGTCGTTGTTCCTCCCGTCTTTAATTCGAGTCTTTAAGACTAAACTTTCGTCTTTATACGCCACCTGTCCAACCTCAAAGCTTGATTTTTTCAGTAAGTTTTCGCACGGCGTGTACACCACGTCAACTTTTTCTCTTTTATTCCCTTCGATGGAGTTATACTTCACCAATTGCGCGCAATCGAGCAACACTTTCGGAGGAATCGAGTCGATGGTTTCCCCGTCGTGTAATCGCAGATAGACGTGCGCGGAGGATAAATCGTCCACGTGGAACCATACATCTTGCTCCGGCCAAGAGAAACGAATGAGATCCTCGTTCTCGAACTTGTCCTTACCGACGTAAATGAGATAGGAAGGGTGAGGAGAGAGGTCGGCGTGTTTGGATTCGTAATACAAGACCATATCTTTTGTATGTTGTGTGCGCAAAGTTGTGAAGAGATCTTTGATGCCATTTTCATTTCATCGCCTATACAGAGAAGATATGTTGTACCTCGTTTCTTTAAACGAGACTATCAGACTATTACTATTACTATTACTACTAATCTTCCTCTTCTTCTTCCGAAACGTTCACCCTGGCGCCGAACCTCGGCGCGACGGTAAAACCGACGCTCGGAACCATCTCGTCTGCGATGGGATACTCTGACGCGTTTTCGGAAAACGTAAACGTCTCCAAGAGTTGGCCAAAGACGACTCTCAGAGTCGCCATGGCGACGTGTTGACCGACGCACGAGCGTTGACCGGACGCGAAAGGCTGGAAGTTTTTGCCCGGCTTTTTCAGTTTGATCGTCGTCGTCGCGGGAGCGATGGTATCGTGCCAACGCGAAGGTTGGAACGCGTTTGGGCTTTCCCACGCGGCTGGGTCGCGATGCGACGCGTGAAGCCACACACACGCCGCCGTACCTTTCGGGATGGTCACACCGTTTTCCAAATGTATCGAGCGGTGTTTCATCTGACGCACGACGAGTGGCGCGACTGGATGTAAACGAAGCGTCTCGCGGATGACGGCTTCGAGTTCTGGTTTGCTCGCGGAAGTCGTGATTTCCTTCTCGTCTGCATCGTCGTCGTTTACGTCGTCGTTCTCGTTGCCGTTCTCGCTCTCGTCATCCTCGTTGCTCGTGCTATTCCTATGCTGCTGCCGTCCACCGTTTTCTTCTATTTCCGTTCGTCGCTGCTTGCGCAACGAACGCCTCAATTCCTCTTGTATCTTTTCGTGCTTGATGAGCTCTAATATTCCCCAACACATCGTCGCGCTTTGCGTGTCGTGACCGGCGAATAACAGCGTCGTCGCTTCCTCAACCGCATCCGTCGCGCGTTTTCCGTGCGCTTCGCCTCTGATAATCTCCCTCAACGCCGAATTTTCCGTGCACGTTTCCACCGCAATCAAAGCCAACAACTTCGCCTTTTCAATCGCTCGTTTCTCTTCTCGTCCGACGGATGAAAACGTGTAGTACAAAAAGTCAGAAATGATCCACATCGAGCGCGCTCGCGCTGGAATGATGCGTCGCAAAATCGTCGAACACTCCAAGTACTCCGTCTCAATCACTTTCCAGTCTTTGTTCTTTTCATCGTCGTCGTTCAATTTCTTCGCGCTCCTCCTCTTGCACGCCTCCTCCATCGATATCCCGCACAAGTACTCAAACGTGATTCTCAGCGCGACTCTTTGCAACAGAGGTAACAGCGTCACCGTCGCTACTTTTATATCATCATTGTTCTTCTCTCCTCCTTTCTTCTTCTTCGTCTTAATCTCCTCTCTGATCTCCTTCACCAATTCTTTCACTCTCTTCTCGGCGACTCTCCTCAACTTCCCCACGCCGACTCTCCCAAACGCCTTCAAAACTTCCACGCGTTTCCTCCGCCACTCCTCCGCATTTGCGCACGTGAACAACCCGTTCCCGGCGAATCGTTTAAACGCTGAATACGCCGGCATCTTCTCCGTGCCGCCTTCTCGCAATATTTTGCGAGCGGCGTCGCTGGCGCCGACGTGCGCGAACGGACACGAGCCGGTGACCAGAGAAGACGTCGCGCCGAATATCCTCTTTTGACGATTATTACTATCATCATCATTACCATTACCATCACCATCAATTTTGTCACTCCTCTCGTCGCTCTCTCTCAACCATCGTTCAATCCTGTCCAACAGGTGGACTTTTTTCTCCGTCTGAGCACTCAAAACCCATCCACTCAAACGCCGTCGTTTCCTCACTATAACGGTCGTTATCCCACCTCTCTTCAACAAGAACACGCTCCACATTTGTTTCAGTTTCAAGAGAACCACCAAAACTGTCAAAACGGAGAGAATAGTACGCATCATCGAGAGAAAACAAAGGTGCGTTCCCGATTGGATTTTTCCCGTCGGGAAAAGAAAATCAATCGAAGCTGACGAAGATTTATTCGTATTCGTATTAAAGAAGGAGAAGAAAGAGGAGGAAGAGGTGGTTGTAAAGGTGGTGTCGACCATCGCTTCGCCTCCCCTTTCTTGTTTTCGTTGTGTGTTTTGTTGGTGTCGGTGTCGTTGCGTGTTGTTGTTACATAAAATGAAGAATGAAGCGAAAAGTGAGAAGAGAGATGAATAGACACAAAAGCGCGTCGATGATAATGCGACATTAATGATGATAAACATTCTCTCTAACTGTTATTCACGAGCGCTTCTTTGATAACGTTCTCGCTTTTTTGGCACAACTCGTCCGCGTTTTCGCTCGCTTCGATTCTTGGATGGACGATGACTTTAATCTCGCCTTTTCTTAACATCCACTCTTTACCGTTTCGCATTATTCCGCCGGCGTTGACGATGGTGATTGGAACGATTGGAACTTTCTCCTTGGCGGCGACGGAAAACGCGCCTTTTTTAAACTCTGCCATGGTTCCGTCTTTTGATCGCGTGCCTTCTGGGAAGAACAAGACGGAACCGTTCTTCTGTAACGTCTCTCGGCAAATCTTCAACGTTTCCATTTGCGACCTTCGGTCGGTGCGTTTCAGAGGGACGTGGCCGGTTAAAAACATGCTCCAACCGATGATTGGAATGATAAAGTTACTCGTCTTGGAGATGAACTTAAACGGTCGTTTCAAGTGAAACAAACTGAAAATATCCATAAACGACGCGTGATTCGCGACGTATACCGCCGGTTCGTCTTGTTTCGGTAAATGTTCTCTACCTTCGACGGTGATTTTCACAAACGGCGAAGTCGAGCATATCGCCCACACGTCGTTCACGAACGATAACGCGTATCGTCGAGTTCGGTCCAAAAAGTAACAAAATGGAAAGATCACACACATCGTAAGAAACAAAGGGACGGCTAACGAAAAAGTCCACAAAGTAAACGCGATGCATCGGAGGATGGCCAAAAGAGACACGTCGTTCGGGTTTCCCGACCATAGCTTGGTTGTTCCTCCTCCGGTTGCTGCTGCTGCTGAAAACACGTGATTGTTTTGGAAGGCGTTGGTTGTTGCTTTGCAGGTTACGCTCGGTTTCCTTTTCCTCTCGCTTCTTTCTCTTCTCACTTTCCTTTTTTGCTCGTTTTCGTTTGTGTTTTCCATCATCGTCGTCGTCTTTGTCGTCTTCATCTTCATCTTATTCTCGTTATCCATCATCCTCATCGAATAATGTTTTCCCCGCGAACGAGAACGCATCAAAAGTCGTCCTCTTTCACCTCCTAAGAATACTCCTCCTCCTCCTAAACTCGACAAAAACGAGTTGTTGTTTACCACGGTGAACGTCGTCGTCATTTCGCTTCTTTTTTAGTGTTGTTACTCTCTTTATTATAGAGTAGTAGTAGTGGTATTAAACGTATTATAAGCAAGCGCTCGTATCTCTTGTTTTGGTTTTTTGCTCGCTTCAGATTTTTTCTTCGCGAGTAAGGAAGATGTACTAATATTTTAGGGTGTAAGTCTGTATTTCTTACTCAAATTTGACTCTCTAAGTGCTTATTCCTTACTCGTAAGTGCTTATTCCTTACTCTTAGTAAGGCATACTTTTTAAGGAACCTTTTTTCTCTCTTTTTCTTCAGAACAACAACAACAACAACAACTTGAAGAAAATGGATTCGTCCTCCTTCATGGGCGCTTTATCGGCGACGAACTCTGCCGCGGAGTATTATTACTTCGCCTCTGGTAACAACAACAACAACAACAACAACAACAACAGCAGCAGCGCTCAAGCTGCGACGAACGAGAACAAGAGTTTACGAGGAGGAGGAAGAGCAGATGACGGGGAAGCGGGAGAAAATCATCGCGCGGGTGGAAATGAAATCCAAGAGGAAAACCTGTACGCCGCGAGGAAGACGAGGGAAGAAGAAGAGGAACGTTTGTCACCGGAAAACAGAGAACAAAACGTGTGGCTGGAAGACGCTTTATCCGTGGTCAAGAAACACGCGTTCCACATGAAACGTGCGATCGAGGAGAACAATTTGCGAGATTCCTTAAAAAACGCCTCCGCTATGCTCGGCGAGTTGAGAACGAGACAACTCTCGCCGAAACGGTATTACGATTTGTGGCACAACATCGCGTTCGAGCTGGAGTTTTTGAGAGAGTTTTTCGTGAATAAAGAAGAGAAACACGGGAGATCCGCGATGGAACTCTACGAGTTAGTGCAACACGCCGGGAACGTGCTTCCGCGCTTGTATTTATTGGTGTGCGTCGGGTGCGTGTACGTCGAATCGAGAGAAGGGAAAGCGAAGGACGTTTTGAGAGATTTGGTGGAGATGGCGAAAGGGTGTCAACATCCCGTGCACGGGTTGTTTTTGAGAGCGTATTTAGCGCAAACGGTGAAAGGGAGAGGGTTGTTGCCGGATACTGGGAACGAGTTGGAGAAAAGCGGCGGAGGCACCGTGGAGGATTCCATCGAGTTTACTTTGAGTAATTTTACGGAGATGAATAAGTTATGGGTGAGGATGCAAAGGTTTAACAGACAACAACAACAACAACAACAACAACAAAGCGGAAGTGGTGGTGGAAGTGGAACGGCGACGCCTGGAGGAGCAGCAGGAGGAGGCACAGGAGGAGGGGAAGGAGAAGGTCACGGAAACAACAGCGAGGCGTACGGGAGCGGAAGCGGTCACGGGTACGAGCAACACCAGCAATTTGCGACGTCTCGCGGTATCATCGATAGCACGCAACTGGAAAGAGATAGGAGAGAAAAAGAACGGTTAGAATTGCGAGATATTGTCGGGAAAAACTTAACCGTATTATCTCAGTTGGAAGGCGTGGATATTGAAACGTATTCGGAAAACGTGTTGCCGCGAGTGTTGGAGCAGATTGTGAATTGCCGAGACGACGTGGCGCAGCCGTATCTAATGATTGCTTTGGCGCAAGCGTTTCCATCGGAGTATCATTTAGCGACGTGCGATGATTTCTTATCCGCGGTGTGTTCGTTAAAGCCAACGGTGCAGATGTCCGCGATATTTACCAGTTTGAGCGAGCGCTTGTCTTCGTATTTAGACGAACCCGATTTAAGCGAGGAAGAAAAAACGACGAGAAGAGCGGAGTTTGACGAGAAAAATTGCGTGAAAATATTTTTGAACCGCGCGCAAGAGATTGCGAACGAAAACAGGGAGATGTCCGCGTTAGAGATCGTGCAGATATACAGCTCCATCGCGGATTTCGCGTTGAGGCAGTATCCGAACGACGTGAATAAAATGAACGAAGTTTTGTTGGGCGTGGCGAAAGCCTTCGACGCGCACAACGTGACGAGCGAAGACGAAACGCGTTTGTCCATGTCACCACAAAGATACATTCGCGATCAAAGGGCGGTCTCTGCGCTCGTAAAGTTACTCGCGATACCGTTGGAAACGTTCACGGTTGACGTCGCGTTGTCTTTACACGCGTTTCCGAAAGCGTTAAAATTGTTGAATCCGGAAACGGCCGGGAGAGACTGCGCGTTGGCCATCGTTCGAGGCGTTTTGAAATCAGAAAAACCTCTGAGCGACGTGAAGACGGTCGAAACGTTGTTCAAGTTCATCGCGCCGCTTTTACGGGATAGCGATAATAAATCGTACGAGATGACGGATTTGAACACGGAGTCGCCGATGAAAGGAAGCGGCGACTTGTTGGACGCTTTGTCGTTGAGAGAAGAACGAAGAGGAAAAACGCGGGGAAACATCAACAATAAGAAGAGCAGCGACGGCGATGAAGGGCACGAAGAGAACGCGCAATTTGCCGAGGAACAAATGGATGTCGCAAAGTTGCTGCATAAGATTCACTGCCCGAACGATTGGGACTCGCAGTTGCACTTGTTGAAACTCGCGAAAGTCACTTTGTTTTCGGGAGGAGAAAAGCGCATGCGTTTCACGTTGCCGGCGTTGTGTTATTCGTCCATGCGATTCGCGAAAGAGTTACTGAGCGAGCGAGAATTAGAGGAGAGAAAACAACACCCGCCCGCAAAGATGAACGACGAAGACGCCGCCGCCGCCGGAAAACTGATGGAGGAGGACAAACCTAAGCGCACGCTCGAAGAACTCGAAATTTTCGAAAAACATCTCCAAACGACTTTGAAGAAGACGTTACAAATCACGCACCAATCCGCGGAACGGTTTTCTGAAATCCCAGGATGCGCCGAACGCGGTTTAGTCGCCTGGTCCGAAGCCGGCATGTTTGCGGACAGCGCGAAACTCTCGGACATTTCCTACGAGTTCTTCGAAAGAGCGTTTGAAACGTTCGACGAAAAATTATCTTCCGATTCGCGCGCGCAAAACCGCGGTTTGACCTACCTCATCGGCGCTTTACAAACGTGCGTTCATTTGGAGGAAGAAAACCGCGACGCGCTCGTCCACCATTGCGCGACGTTCGCGAACCGTCTGCTTCGCCGAGCCGATCAGTGCGCCGCGGCGGCGAACTGCGCGCACCTCTTCTGGTCGCTCAAATCCACCGCCATCCGCGACAGCGAAGGCGTCAAAAAATGTCTCAACAAAGCTTTGAAGATTGCCAACCAAGCCGCTCGCGCTTTAGGCGTCTCTCCTGGCGAATCTTTGGGACTCTACGCGCACGTCTTGAACAAACACTTGTACTTTTTTGAAATCGAAACGTGCAAAGCCGTGGACGTGGAAACGGTCCAACATTTACTGGACGCCATCCGCGAGATGATTCAATCCGGCTCGAGCGAACACGGCGGCACGGCTGCCTGGCGCGACGCCGAGGCGTACTTTGGCAAAATCAAACTCGACATAAAAAACAAACGAAAAATACAAAACGAAACAACTGGAGGAAGCAGCGTTGGCGAGAACGCCGAAAGAAGTATCGGCGGCGACGAAAGTAGTAGAAGTAGTAGTAGCGGGAGTAGTCAATTCGCCAGCGAGCGCTATCGTCGATTGAACTTGTAAATGTAAGAAGAAGAAGAACAAAAGTATAAACGGTGACCCCACGTGTACCTGGTCGATGAACAATACGCACCACGATTACCCTATCGCTGAACGTAATATATGAGAGAATAAGAATACTCACCTTCTCGTCGCGTTTCGCTTCGCGGCGCGCTTACGCCACTAAACCCTACGTGAAGTAATCCAAGAAGAGTAATCCAAAACACCACACAACTTGACACACTCCTTACCCGCTGCTTTCGATGATGAACCAGCGAACCGGCGCGAACGAAAGAACGAAAAGCTTCTCCGTGGCGCCGAAGATGAACGCGCGCTGGCACGTCGGCCCGGCGTTCGATCCGCACGAAGAAGAAGAGGCGGAGGAAAAGAAGAAGAGGAATGCGACGAATGCGACTACGAGTTTCCCCGGTGGAAGCGGAGGAAACGAAGCACCGATTAAATCGGACGGATTAGAGCGCGAGGAGATGCACGCGTGGTCTGATCTGTCGAAACTGTTCAAGACGTTCGCGGCGATATGTTTCGCGCTGTTGGTGTTGCCGACGTTGTTCGGGTCGACGCCGCATAAAAACGCGGCGAGGAAAGTTGGGAGAGCGAGCGTGAGAGCGTCGAGGTACGTTTCGAAACCGTTTAGTAAGAAGAGGTCGTATTCGTTTCCCGCGCACGACGGCTACGACGAAACGTTGGACGACGCGTACTCCAATCCGAGAGAGTACGATAACGCGATTAAAGAGTACGAGGACGCGAAGAGCGCTTTTGATAAGTTGGACGAGCAGTTAGGAGAAGGGTCCATCGATGAGGTGTTGTCCGAAGACGTGAGGCAGAAATACGAGGAGGCTTTGTTTAACAAGCAAGCGGCGGAGCTGAAAAGAGATTTCGAGGATTCCATGGAGAAGAAGAAGAAAGAATGGACCGGGACAATGAAAGGTGCGAGTTGCGCGGATAAGACGAGACACTTGTTGGAATCGTACGTGGAACATTACTCGTGCAGATTTGACGCAAAGTACGGATCGTTATCGCCGATGATGAACTTTCCCGTCGTGAGAGAGGATTACGAAAACGCAGGCGAGAGAGAGACGAGAGCGTTGGCGACGTCGACGAGCGTCGCGGATGCAATCAAGTGGTCGGCCGAGTTATCCGACGACGAAAAAGATTCAGACATGAAGAAACAAATGAGCGCGGGTGGACTTGCCGTGAGCACATGGTTGAGATTTTATAGCGAAAAGAAGAAAGAGGTGCTCGGATTGAGAGACGACGGAACGTTGACGTGGGACGTGTTGACGAAGGAAACGAGACGATACCAACCCATAGAGAGGTACAATCCACCACCAGCGCCGGCTCCAGCACCGAGAAAAGCTGCTCATGTACCGGCCCCAGTTCCGAGACAAGCCGCGTATGGTATAGACGTTGCCGTCGTGAATGAAGGCGCGTTTGCAAAGATGGATACGGACGGGGACGGGAGCATTTCCGTGGACGAAGTTACGAACGCCGCGTTGAAAGGTGAGGTTGATTTGAAAGATGGCGTCGTTGAAGAAATCGTTCAATCGAAAAGTTATAAAAATGCGGCTTTATCTGCAGAAGAACTGGCAATGTTAGATGCGGAAATGAAAGCGGACGTCGCGCCGAAGAAGAGCATGTTTTCAAACTTGTTCGGGAGAAGAAAGTTGCTCAAGAAAAAGAATAAAGACGATGGTGGTGGTGGTGGTGGAGGAGGAAACTGGGGCGCGAATCCGAGCGAGTATAGATCACCGTTTGACGCGGAAGCGCCGTCTGCATCGTCTTCCGAGACTGAATACGACCAACAAACGGTGGATCCTCTGTATTTCACAGTGAATGTCTTTGCGAATAACTTCCCTGAAAACGTCGCCACGGTCGCCAAAGAATCGGCGACGCTCATGCGTGCGCTTCGCTTACCCGGCGTAGCGAGAGTCTTTTCCGGCAACCCGTTCAAAATGCGCGACGCGAGTCGAATTACCGATGAATACTCCGAGCAAGGTTCGGGCTACTTCTCGTCGCCGGGAGGCATGATTTCGTTCGCCACGGCAAAACTCTCCGCGAATGGTGGTAACGGTTTTGTCAACGCCGAATTGCGAAGCGAGTGCGAACTTGCCAATCGATGCGGCTCGCGATGGGCATCCACCCCTATTTCCACGAACGAAGGTAAAACGGAGTACCAAACCGTCCCGGATTACGCCGGAGGCGGCAAGTTGCCGGACGTAGTTTCCGTTCCTTCTATTTCCTACAAGAAAGCTTTAGAAGGTGGATACCCGTTGTTATCGATCGTGGAAGACTCTGACAAAGATACCTTTATCCAAGCCGCGGACGAAGCGTTGAATGATCGCGCGGTACCCGCGGTGCTCTTTTCCAACGTCAAAACGAACACGTGGCAGTTTGTGGAAGACTTGAAGAAACGCTACAAGAGCGGGTACAACATTTTTGCCGTCGCTCCAGGTCACGAGCACAACCCGAGACGACCGGTATTTCTGCCCTTGGACGATCACGCGTTAGCTTGGACGTTTTTCAACGAATACTATCCAACTGAAACATCCGTGGGTGGTACTGCCATCGCGTTGATCGTCCGAGACGACGTCTCGAATTTAGGCTTCAACGACTGGCTCGCGGAGAACAAAATCGTCGCTTGCGACTGTAACTTGGGCACGTGCGCCGCCGCTACTGGCGTAAAATACGAAGAGGTGAAATATACCATCGAAAGCTACAAGCCACAGAAATCGTCGTGGGAGGAAGCGACGAAAACGCATCAAGCGAAAACCGCGGAATGGAACAACTACGATCGCCTCGCGCAGCGCTTGAAAGAGTCGCAAACGGTGGATTTCCAAGAGCAATTGGAAGCGGACCAAAAAGCCTTGACGGCGAAAAAAGAGCTCGAACAAGCCGAGAGAGAGTTGAAAGCGGCGAATGCGGCCATGAGCGCGGCGAAGAAATCAGCCGCGGAGAAGAAACGGTCGATTTGGAACGACGGGTGGGGTGACTTTGACGGCTTTCGACGACGAAATTTGTTGAAGAAGAAAAATAAAAAGAATAGAGGAGACGGCGGAGGAGCGGTAGCGGCAAGAAATACGTTCGAAACGCCACCGGCGTATTGCGACATAGACGATTACATCGATAACGAGGACGACGTTTGGGCGTAAAAAGGAGGAGATGAAACACATATTTAGTTCAACTTGAGCATCTTTTTTGTATTAAAATGAAGAACAAAACATACAAGTATCTCTCAAACTTCTCTTCGCTTCTCTCTCTCTCTCTCTCTCTCTCTCTCCAAAAACTCAATCGCCCAAACAACAACAAACAAACAAACTAAATGATTGTTAAAATTAAATGTCAACCTCGCCGGAGATGTTCAAAAAGTTCGCGGCTTGCGTGACGTCCTTGTCGCCTCTCCCGGAAAAGTTCAACACAACCTTACACTTGTCCGGTAACGTCGGGCACAACTTTTCCAAGTACGCCAAAGCGTGCGACGTTTCCAACGCCGGAATGATGCCTTCCAACCTCGACGTGAAGACGAACGCGTCCAACGCCTCTTGATCCGTGGCCGGGTAATACTCAGCTCTCCCGAAATCTTTCAGAAACGAGTGTTCCGGACCAATGCCTGGATAATCCAAACCCGCCGAAATTGAGTGCGGCTCGATGATTTGGCCTTCCTCGTCTTGGATCAAATACGAAAACGAACCGTGTAAAACTCCGGGTTTCCCTAACGTCAAAGTAGCCGCGTGTTTTTGTCCGGGATTAATACCTTCTCCGCCAGCTTCCACGCCAATTAAACGCACGTCTTCGTCGTTCACAAACTCGTGGAACAAACCCATCGCGTTCGACCCGCCGCCGACGCACGCGATCAAAATGTCCGGTTTCCCGCCCCATTTTTCCATCGCTTGCTCTCTCACTTCCTTACCAATCATCGAGTGGAAATCTCTGACCATCATCGGGTACGGATGAGGACCAGCCACGGAGCCCAAAATGTAATGCGTCGTCTCCACGTTCGTCACCCAATCTCGAATCGCTTGACTCGTCGCGTCCTTCAACGTGCTCGTCCCGGTTCTCACCGGAGTCACCGTCGCGCCCAACAATCGCATGCGAAACACGTTCAACTTCTGTCTCTCCATATCCGCCGCGCCCATATAAATGATGCACTCCAACCCGTACCTCGCGCACACCGTCGCCGTCGCCACTCCGTGCTGCCCAGCGCCCGTCTCCGCGATGATGCGCTTCTTCCCCATCCTCTTCGCCAATATCGCTTGGCCGATGGCGTTGTTGATCTTATGCGCACCCGTGTGGTTCAAATCTTCCCTTTTGAAATAAATATGCGGCATAGATCCGTCCGGTTTCTTGTACCTCTCGGATAAGCGTTCCGCGAAGTATAACGGGTTCGCTCTCCCGACGTAATCTTTCAAGACTTGGTCGAACTCTTCTATAAACGCGGGATCCGTTTTCAGCTTTTCGTACTCTCGTTCCAAATTCAGAAGGGCTGGAATGAGCGTTTCCGGGACGTATTTTCCTCCGTACACGCCGCCGTATCTCCCGTTCTCGTCCGGGCGTTTTAAGTCTCGCGTGAATACGCGTTGTTGTTCTGGTGGCGTCATCACCGCTCTGATTTTGGT
>Ga0129327_10000743_pt1 | contig 19559 bp, 13 predicted proteins | sample CPBDNA_6_FD_111799 | JGI IMG/M metagenome (GOLD analysis project Ga0129327, IMG submission 111799) | Freshwater to marine salinity gradient microbial communities from Chesapeake Bay, USA - CPBay_Spr_31_0.8_DNA | ecosystem: Environmental > Aquatic > Marine > Coastal | place: USA: Chesapeake Bay... | reverse complement strand
TTGCATCCGAATATTCATCCGTTGCCTAAGGGTTTGCCCGCAGCGATCAAACAATGTTAGCCTTACCTTAATAAAAGCGCTTTGGATTAACGCCATAGCTTATAACTGTTAGCCATTATAAATAAGCCCTCAATGATAAATTCCATCTTAATCATAAATACCTTTTCTAAGATCAGCGCCTAGCTTATGCCCATGCGTCTCTTTTTAGCGCCTATGGAAGGCGTCATCGATCATCATTTTCGAACCATTTATGGCGATATCGGTGGTGTTGATATTTGTGTCAGTGAATTTATGCGCGTTAATGATTTACCTATTTCCGAAAAAGCGCTATTGCGCGATTGCCCTGAGCTTAATCGTACAGGCCTTAGTGCTACGCCTAACGGAACGCCTGTGCGGGTTCAGTTGTTGGGCAGCAATCCTGAAACTTTGGCAGAGAGCGCGGCAATAGCTGCGTCCTTAGGTGCGTCGGCGATTGATTTAAATTTTGGCTGTCCGGCTAAAACCGTTAATAACAGTAAGGGCGGGGCGGTATTATTAAAAAGCCCTACATTGGTTAGCGATATTGTGAGCCGCGTTCGTGCAGCGGTGCCAAGCCAAACGCCGGTTACCGCAAAAATTCGTTTAGGTTTTGAAGAAAGAGATTTGTATTTAGATAATGCGCATGCCATAACTGAGGCCGGCGCTAATGAGCTCTGTGTGCATGCGCGCTCAAAAGCCGATGGTTATAAGCCACCAGCATATTGGAAGTGTATTGCTGAGATTGTTAATGAGATTAGTATTCCGGTAGTGGCGAATGGCGAAATTTGGAATATACGTGACTGGCAGCAATGTAAGGTAGAAAGCGGCTGTGCTGATTTTATGGTAGGGCGTGGCTTGGTGGCTTGCCCCGATTTAGCGCTGCAAATTAAGGCGCATAATGAGGGCAGCGAGTATCAGCCAATGGCGTGGGTAGACATAATCGTGTTACTGAATCGCTTTTATTACGATACTAAGGATGCGTATCCATTACGATTTTTGGGTAACCGCGTTAAACAATGGCTGTTTTATTTGCAGATGCATTACCCAGAAGCCATACCGTTTTTTGAAAAAATTAAGCGCTACAAACAACCGCATGAATTTGAAGCCATTTTGGGCAAAAAAATCACTGCTGTTGAATAGAGGCGCTTAGCGTTACGTTTAGCTCTTAGCTGCTTAACGTTCCGCCCTTTTAACTCTCAACAAACGCACGCTCAATAACATAATGCCCTTGCTTGCCATTGCGTACTTCAGAAAAGCCGCGCTCATCCAAAATAGCACACATATCTTTTAACATGCTGGGGCTGCCACAAAGCATAAAGCGGTCATCTCTTGGGTTAGGCAATGGTAAGCCCAGATCGGCAAATAATTTACCGCTGGTCATTAAGTCTGTGAGTCGACCGTTATTACGAAATTCCTCACGCGTGACTGCCGGATAGTAATGCAGTTTATCTTTGACCATCTCGCCGAAATATTCATGCTCAGGTAATTCATTCTCTATGTAATCACTGTAGGCCAACTCATTAGTGAAGCGCACACCATGGGTGAGAATCACATTGTCGAATTGCTCGTAGATTTCATAATCTTTGATAATGCTCATAAACGGCGCTAAGCCAGTGCCGGTACCAATTAAGTACAAATTCTTGCCGGGTAGCATTTGATCGGTAATGAGCGTGCCCGTTGGCTTTTTGCTAACTAGCAGCTCATCACCAATCTTTAAATGTTGCAGCTTAGAGGTTAAAGCGCCGTCTTGGACTTTGATGCTAAAAAACTCTAATTCATCTTCGTAGTTAGCGCTCGCTATACTATAAGCCCTTAGTAGAGGCTTTCCGTCTTGTGGTAAACCCAGCATAACGAAATGACCATTCTTAAAGCGAAAGCCCGGATCCCGCGTTGTTTTAAAGCTGAATAGTGTATCGTTCCAGTGATGGACGGAGGTGACTGTCTCGGTCATTAGGTTTGACATGGGTGTTTCCTCGGGGCTTATTTGTTGTTATTAACTCAATTGAGGTGATAATACGGCGTTTTTATCTATAGGCATAACGGGATATAAAGATATAATATATCGGATTTACCGATTGGTCGTTGTCACTGTGGTGTAACCGTTAAGGTGAGTAAGCTTTGGCTTGCATGACACTGAAGCGGTGGTATTAAAAATGACATTGAAGATGCGATTAAGATTAAGATTGAGATTAAGATTAAGAGACAAATAATGAAATTTACATTGCGGCAGTTACAAGTTTTTTTGGCGACAGCGCATTATCAAAATATAAGTCGAGCAGCAGATAGCTTGGCGATGTCGCAATCGGCAGCCAGTGGCGCTTTAAGAGATTTAGAGCAGCGCTATGATGCTCAGCTGTTTGATCGGGTGGGCAAGCGCTTACAGCTCAATGCGCACGGTCATACCATTAGGGCATTGGCCGAGTCACTAATGGGCGAGGCGCTAGAAGTCGAGGCAGCCTTGGAGCAGCGTGAGGCGGCGGGCAGTTTAAGTGTTGGAGCTACGCTCACCATTGGCAACTATGTTGCTATTCCGATTATTGCGCGCTTTAAAGAAGAGTATCCAGCGGTGGATATTCGCTTGCACGTTGCCAACACGGCGCATATTGCCGAAGAAGTATTAAATTTTGATTTGGATATTGGTTTAATTGAAGGCGAGTATGCGCACCCCGATTTATGGGTTGAGCCGTGGCGCGCCGATGAGCTTGTGGTATTTTGCGCACCTGACCACCCCTTTGCCCAAATGGAGCAATTGACAGATGATCAATTAGTCGCCGCGCAGTGGATTTTACGCGAGCAAGGTTCGGGTACGCGACAAACCTTTGACCGTGCCATGCAAGGTTTATTAAACGACTTAACTGTGCGTTTAGAGCTTGAGCATACAGAGGCCATAAAACGTGCCGTCGAGGCCGGCTTGGGTATTGGCTGTTTATCGGGAATTACTTTATCGGATGCGTTCAAGCGCGGAAGCTTAGTCCCGTTGGCGGTACCGCATAAAGATATGAGCCGTCACTTTTATTTTGTGACACATAAGAAAAAGTTTCAATCGCGCAGCTTACAATCTTGGTTAGATTGCTGCCGCGCGGCTGAGTAGTTGTTAAAAGCCTAGCCGGCAAATAATCCTTTGATGCTTTCGTAAAACACCACGATAACGCCAATGGGAGTAATAAAGCGCAGTACCACAAACCACACATTAAATAGGCCATTGTTAACACCAGTCACTTCTTTGCGTACGCGCGTATAACCGAGTTTCCAGCCTACAAATATAGCAATTAATAGCCCGCCTAACGGCAACATGATGTTAGCGGTTATAAAGTCTAGGGTATCAAACACTTCGCTAGAGAAGATGCTAGCAACACCGCCAATCCAACATAGCAGGGCAAGGCCTACGGTTGCGGCTATACGCGTTATCCCTAGTTTTTCTAACCAAGCAATACCGGGTTCTATTAATGAAATAGACGAACTTAATGCAGCAATAGAAACCAGCACAAAGAAGCCCGTACCAAAAAACGCGCCGCCCCACATATCAGAAAAAGCGATAGGCAGTGTTTCAAATAATAAACCAGGACCAGAGCCGGGCTCTAAGCCACTAGCAAAGACCAATGGAAAAATAGCCATGCCGGCAATTAATGCAATTAAGGTATCTAAAAAGGCAACGGTTACTGATGCGCCAGGAATCGATTGGCTCTCTGGCATATACGAGCCATAAACCATAATGGTGCCCATACCTAAGCTAAGAGTAAAAAATGCATGGCCCATGGCAGTCAGTAATGAATCACCGGTTAACTTACTAAAGTCGGCTGAAAACATAAAGGTAAGGCCGCGCATAAATTCGCCATTTTTATAAGCGTACCAAAGCAGCATTAACAACAATAAAAACAAAATGGGCATTAATATATTGACCGCATTACCAATGCCACGTGTAACACCTAAGCCAACAATAAAGCCCGTTACGGTAATAAACAAACTGTGCCATATAAGTTGGCGAGTGGTGTCTTGCGCAAAAACGCCAAAGCCGGCGGCAACATCGGTAGGTGTTTTACCCATATAGCTTGAAGTAGCACTTTGAAAAACATATTCCAATGACCAGCCAGCGACAACACTGTAATACATCAAAATCATAATACCGGCTGCGACACCCATAATGCCGATAAACGACCAGCCTTTACTAAGCCCCGCACTTTTTGCTTGAGCCAACATGGCATGCACAGGATTAGCGCGACCTTTGCGGCCTAGCATGACTTCGCCAATCATAATGGGAAGGCCAAGCAGTAAAATACACAGCAAATACATAAGTACAAAAGCACCGCCGCCATTTTCGCCGGCAATATAAGGAAACTTCCATATATTACCTAAACCGACGGCTGCGCCCGTGGTTGCGAGTATATAGGTCCAGCGGTTAGACCAAATGGGATGCGAAGATGATTTTGAATCAGACATAAAGGCTCTTTTTTAATGATATATGTTAGTTATCAAGGGCTTGCAGAAGCTCTTGCTGATTATTGGATGCCGGTGCCACTCAAAAAAAGCGCGTTTAGCCAATTTGCGAGAAATTTTAGCGACTTATCGCAGGCTTAACTAGCGGGAATAATGCCTTGTGGCGGCTTCTTTACACTTTATTGTGGTATCTGCTTGTGTATAATCGCGCGCTGCTCAATTCCCAGCCTGAAAAGGCTACTTGTATTCGATGGAGTCCCTAGTGACAGATCAACTAAAAACAAAACAACTGCGCAATATTGCGATTATTGCCCACGTTGACCACGGTAAGACCACTTTGGTTGATAAATTGCTAGAGCAATCTGGCACCCTCGATCGTCGCGATCAGGGCACTGAACGCATAATGGATTCTAACGATCAAGAGAAAGAGCGCGGCATAACCATTACCGCTAAGAACACAGCGATTAATTGGAAAGATCACCATATTAATATCGTAGATACCCCTGGTCACGCCGATTTCGGTGGTGAGGTAGAGCGCGTATTGTCGATGGTTGATTCAGTATTGTTGCTGGTCGATGCGGTTGACGGCCCAATGCCTCAAACGCGTTTTGTCACGCAAAAAGCATTTGCCCGTGGTTTGAATCCGATTGTTGTTATCAACAAAATAGATCGACCGGGTGCACGTGCCGATTGGGTTATGGATCAAGTGTTTGATTTATTTGATCGCCTAGGTGCTACTGACGAGCAATTAGATTTTCCTGTTATTTACGCCTCGGCGTTAAACGGTATTGCTGGTTTAGAAGAAGATAATATGAGCGACGATATGACGCCGCTCTTACAGTTGATCCTTGATAATGTAAGCCCACCAAAAGTGGATCCTGAAGGTCCTTTTCAAATGCAAATCAGTGCATTGGATTATTCAAGCTATGTGGGTGTTATTGGTGTAGGTCGTGTTACTCGCGGAAAAATTTCGCGTAATACACCGGTCACCGTTATTGATTCAGAAAATAAAACCCGTCCAGGTCGCGTGCTAGAAATTCTTGGCAACATGGGTGTTGAGCGCGTACCGGTTGAAGAAGCTACTGCAGGCGATATTGTTTGTATCACCGGTATTGATGCATTAAATATTTCTGACACTTTATGTTCACCAGAAACGGTTGAAGCCTTACCGCAGCTAACTGTTGATGAGCCAACCGTATCGATGACATTCCAAGTAAACGATTCGCCGTTTGCTGGCCTAGAAGGCAAGTATGTTACGAGTCGTAATATTAAAGAGCGTCTTGATCGCGAACTTTTACATAACGTGGCATTAAAAGTTGAGCCAGGTGAGTCGGCAGATCGATTTATTGTATCGGGTCGCGGCGAGCTGCATTTGTCAGTATTGATTGAAACCATGCGTCGTGAAGGTTTTGAAATGAGCGTAGGCCGACCAGAAGTGGTTCAGCGTATTGTTGATGGAAAAATTGAAGAGCCCTATGAAGCGGTTGTTGTCGATTGTGAAGAGCAACATCAAGGTTCAGTAATGGAAGCCCTAGGTGTACGTAAAGGCGACCTTAAAAATATGGTTCCCGATGGTAAAGGACGTGTTCGTCTTGACTATATTATTCCTGCGCGTGGGCTTATCGGCTTCCGTTCAGAGTTTTTAACCATGACATCGGGCACGGGCATTATCACTTCTATCTTTGATCATTACGGTCAGGTAAAAGTGGGTGAAGTGCAATCACGTACTAATGGTGTATTAATTAGTAATGTGAAAGGCAAAACATTAGCCTATGCCTTGTTTAACTTACAAGGCCGCGGACGTTTAATGACAGACGCGAATATGGAAGTTTACGAAGGTCAGGTTGTGGGTATTCATAGTCGTGGTAATGACTTAACAGTTAACCCAACTAAAGCTAAGCAGCTCACTAACGTACGTGCCTCGGGTACTGATGAAGCAACGGTTCTTTCGCCGCCAATTCGTTATACCTTAGAGCAAGCGTTAGAGTTTATTGAAGATGATGAGTTAGTAGAAGTAACGCCTGAAAGTATTCGAGTAAGAAAGAAATTTTTACTTGAGCACGAACGCAAGCGCGCAGCGCGCCCTGCAAAGGCTTAGTCATGAAAGCGCTTATACAGCGGGTGCGCTCCGCCAATGTTGTCGTTAATCAGCAATTGATTGGCAGCATTGAACAAGGTTTGTTGGTATTGCTTGCAGTAGAGAGCCACGACAAACCTGAGGCCATTGAGAAGATGGCGCATAAGTTATTAAACTACCGGCTGTTTAGTGACGATAATAATAAAATGAATTTAAGCGTCCAAGATATTCAGGGCGAACTCTTAGTTGTTTCACAATTCACCTTAGCGGCAGATACAGGCAAAGGCTTAAGGCCTAGCTTTTCTCGTGCGGCCAATCCTGCCATTGCTAAAGATTACTATGAACGTTGTGTCGAGCAATTAAAAGCATCATCGCTAAAAGTTGAAACAGGACAGTTTGCTGCCGATATGCAAGTGTCGTTAGTCAATGATGGGCCTGTGACTTTTATGCTTGAAGTATAAATACTAAAAAGAGCAAGAGTGACGAGCTGTAAAGATTATTACGTAATAAAAAATTAATAGAATCAAAAATAATAATTTTTACAATTCATAAAATCCTAATCTATGTCATTTCTAGAGTTCCTTTAAATAACGTAAATTCGACCTATTACTGTTCCTTAAGTGGGTGGTAGTATTTGTTGGCCCATACATATTATGGGGCGTAATTTATATTTAATGGAGAAGAAAATGAAAAAATTATCAATTATATTACTTTCGTCGGCTGCAACTTTAATGAGTGTAGGCGCTCTAGCTGAAGGAAATTTTTATGGTTCACTTGATCTTACAAGAGCGGATCTTGATTTAGGTGTAGCAGGTTTGGATGACACTGATACTTCATTTGCTATTGCTGCCGGTTACCGTGTAAATGAAAATTTTTCTATTGAATTGGGTTATCAAGATTTCGGTGAAATAACAGCTTCGTCTGGTGCTGCTTCAGCTACAATAGGCGCTGATGCAATTCAGTTCTCTGTGCTTGGCGGCGTGCCTGTGTCAGAAAGCGTAGGTGTTTATGCTGAGTTTGGTTTTGATTTATGGGATGCTGATTTAACATATTCTAACATCTCAGGGCTTGGCAGTGGTTCTGAGAGTGAAGACGGAACCGATCTTTTTTATGGCATTGGCGCTTATATTTTATTAAGCGAAGCGGTTAATTTAAAGTTTGAATACCAAATGCATGAGTTAGATGAAACCGATATTGATGTTTTAGGTCTTGGCGTCACTTTTTCATTTTAAGTTAATGCCAGTAACTTTATAAAAAAACGGCTTTCTATGATTGTAGAAAGTCGTTTTTTTTATTAGAAATTGAAAAGATAAGCTATATTTTCTCTACCGCTTGCTCAAGTGTTAAATCAGAAAATTCTTGAGCACTAAAGTATCGGCAGTGATTATCACTGTCAGCGCTACTCAGCGTTGAATTTATAAACGCACCTAAAACCACACCCGGTAATGCACTCTCTGCTGAGTTGTCTGCATGAGGCCCACCTAAATCTGTTCTGCACCAGCCAGGATCCGCTAGGCTTAAAGTAACATTAGTCCCAATAAGTTTCGTTGCAAGATCTGCGGTGAATTTATCTAGCGCTGCTTTACTCGCAGAGTAGGCGGCTTGCTGAGGATCATCTTGAATGCCACTCGTGGTATTGACTACTCGCCCAAAACCGCGCGCTAGCATTTTTGGAATTAAGCGATAGCAAATGGTGGTAACCGCTATTAAATTAACGGAATAACTTAATCCAAAATCTTCAACTGGGCTAGCCCAGCAATCGGCTTGATACGGCACTTGAATGCCTGCATTATTTAAAACGATATCAATCGGCTTTTCTGTCGCGTCAATAGTATCTAACATGGCTATCACTTCGCTATGATTAGCCAGCTCTGCAGATACACAGATAACTTCAACACCTAAGGCTTCGGCCTCTGACTTGATCTTATTGCAATGCGCAACATTGCGACTGTGTAGTATAAGATTACAGCCCTGTTGTGCCATAACTAGAGCAGATAAATAACCAATGCCACGGCTGGCGCCAGTAATTAGCGCCCACTTTCCTTTTATTGAAATCATTGAATGGATACTTCTCTTTAGCGTTATTGTTATCGTTATTGAAAGTTTCGATGTTAAGCGTTTTTAAAATGACAGATACCTACTATAAAGTGATTAAAACTCGCCTGCGTGTTTCATTACATGGTAAATATAATTTTGCTCCATAACACCGGTTAACAAATGCGCCCATGGGCCTTGGGCATATACAGCAACATCATCACCTGCATGGGTTTCTGATTGAAAAGGGACATTCGCTTCTTGATGATAGTTAGGTGCTTGGGGGTTGTCATTAGCGGTGCTGTGTCGGCCTGTATTTGGGGGCGAGGTGCGGTAGCTTAACGGCGTATGCTGCTCGTCATCTTCTGGGTTATCGTGTCCCATGCCATTGCTGTAGCTTAAGGTTGTATAAGGTTGGTTATCTGCGGCCAAGCTTAAATTGTCGTTAGGATTGCCGGCATTATCATTACCCTTAACAAAACCCAAAATTGGATTGCCGCGCGTAGGGTAGCCAGCGATTGTCATGGTGTGAGAATGATCGGCCGTTACCACCATTAATGTTTTGTTGGTATCAACCAGCTCGTTAGCGCGTTGAATGGCTTTATCAAATTCAATAGTTTCTTCAAGTGCACGATAGGCATTACCCGCATGGTGAGCGTGATCGATGCGGCCAGATTCAACAATTAACAAAAAGCGTTTATGTTGTTGTAATAATTGAAGGGCGGTCTCAACCATTGTCGTTAATGAAGGTTCATCTATATTATTAGCCACACGATCAGCTTCATAATTTAAATGTGACTCTGAAAATAAGCCGAGTAAATGTTTAGTCTTTTTTATATCAATAGTGCCGAGATCATTAGCAGAAGAAACATAAGATGATTGTTTATTACTGGCTAGCCACTCTTGAATTAAATGACGGTCGTCTTGACGCTCACCCTTTTCACTTTCAGGTAAAAAATGTTTTCGGCCGCCACCCAGTATCACTTCAATGCCGTTGCCGTAATCAAATTCAATCAGCTGACTAGCAATGTCGCGGCAGCCGCTTTTCTTAGCTTGGGCAGAAAGATCTTTGTCGGATTCCCAATTACGCTCTGGGCTATGTGCATAACTGGCTGCGGGGGTGGCGTGCGTGATTGATGTGGTCGTGACAATGCCACTTGCCCAGCCTTGATCTTCGGCGGTTTCTAATAAAGTTTTTAAGTGGTAACCATTGCAGCTTTCAGGGTCGGCACGAGTGGCTAATGTATTGACGCTGACAACCCCTGACTTAGTTTTAGAACCGGTGATCATGGCGGACATAGTGCCCGCGGAATCGGGTGTTTGTTGGTTGGTGTTATAGGTTTTTGATAGTCCAGTAAACGGGAATTTCTCGAACGATAGCTGGTGCTCTTCGCCAGGCTGTCCCGCTTTTTGGCCTGCATAAATTCTACTAGCGGTGACAGTAGCGACACTCATGCCATCGCCAACGAATAAAATAATACCTGTCGCTTTATCAGTATTGTTTTTTTGTGTCAGTGAGTTTTGAAGTGTTTGATCGGCGTAATCATAGCTGCCTGCGGAGTAAGGATTCGGTGATTTATCTGAGCATGAACCGAGTAGGGCGGCTATCGATATAAATAGTATATGCAGGGCTGTTTTTTTACTGGATAACATGTTTTTGGCCTAAATTTTTAGATAGATTAAGGTGTTGCTTATCAATAATTATAAATAGCTTATCGGCGATAACTAAAATAGTTGAGGTTGGATTTTATATTCGAGGGCTACGTTTAATAGCCGAAAATTGATTGTGGCGTTAGTGATATAACAATGCATCTGAAGCCTTTTTGGATTGGATTATTTAAGCAAAATAATCGTATCGTTTAAGGGTTATTTAATAGCAATTGATTGATGAGTTTGATCGTAAAAAAAGAAAATGTCCAGTATATTATTTTGAGCAGCTAGTCGTGTTGGTGCTTAATAGGTATGGATGAACCTCTTAATATAAAAAAGAAAAATAAAATTGAACAGATTTATATAAGAGTATAAAAGAGTATTAAGTCTTCTATTGCTTTATTGTCTTTAACGCGACTTAAGACGAGCTAGAAAGACGATTTTTGAGAAAGGATTAAGGCTTCTCGCTAGCCGGTGAAAAGACCGTTTGGAGGTGGGTTTAACGAAGTCACAAATTACCAGCATAAAACGCGATATGAATGATGCGGATGTCGCCTTAATCTGCGACAATTTGCGGCTGAAATACATGCCGCTCAATTTTCGGCGTAAGGGGCACAATGAGAATGATAAATAATCGCCCCGTGTATAGTGAATAACCAGTAAGCGAAATGAGATTACGCGGCCTATGACCGACACACCGACAGATTTGACCGATTCCGCCGATAATTTCGGCATTGAGCAACAATCTATAAAAGAGTATGCCGAAAAGGCTTATCTTGATTACTCCATGTATGTCGTCTCGAATCGTGCATTGCCGCATATCGGTGATGGGCTTAAGCCAGTGCAGCGTCGTATTGTTTATGCGATGTCAGAACTCGGTCTTAAGGCATCGGCCAAATACAAAAAGTCGGCACGAACTGTTGGCGACGTTATCGGTAAATTCCATCCGCATGGCGATAGCTCTGTGTATGAGGCCATGGTCTTGATGGCTCAGCCATTTAGTTATCGTTATCCATTAATTGACGGGCAGGGTAACTGGGGCTCGGCAGATGATCCTAAATCCTTCGCCGCCATGCGTTATACCGAATCGAAGCTAACGCCCTATGCCGATGTACTAATGGCTGAGGCCTCGCAGGGCACGGTTGATTGGCAGGCGAATTTTGATGGCACCTTATTTGAGCCAGTATTGCTGCCTGCCAGAGCGCCCAATATATTACTCAATGGCACCACCGGTATTGCGGTGGGCATGGCGACGGATATACCGCCACATAACCTCACTGAGGTCGTGACTGCCTGTATCCATATGTTAGAGAAGCCAAAGGCTACGGTCAGTGACCTATTTGCTTTTGTTAAAGGACCAGACTTTCCTACTGACGCTGAAATTGTGACACCGCCTGAAGCGATTCAGGAGATGTATGAGCTTGGTAAGGGCAGTTTGAAGATGCGTGCTGTCTACGATACTGAGCAGGGCGATATTGTTGTTACCGCTTTACCGCATCAAGTATCTGGCGCTAAAGTGTTAGAGCAAATAGCTGCGCAAATGCAGGCTAAGAAATTACCGATGGTGGTCGATTTACGTGATGAGTCTGACCATGAAAACCCTACTCGTCTTATTATTGTGCCTAAATCAAACCGAGTTGACGTCGATACCTTAATGTCACATTTGTTTGCCTCTACTGATCTTGAGCGCAACTACCGCGTCAATATGAATATGATTGGTACGGATGGTCGTCCGCAAGTTAAGAATTTAGCCGGTATTATTAAAGAGTGGTTGTCGTACCGAAGAGACACCATTGGCAAGCGTCTTAATTACCGTTTAGAGAAAATCCTTAATCGCTTACATTTGTTAGATGGCTTGTTAATTGCTTTTTTGAATTTGGACGAAGTGATTCATCTTATTCGGACTGAAGAGCATCCGAAAAAAGTATTAATGAAAAAGTACGAGTTGAGCGAAGCTCAAGCGGACTATATTCTTGATACGCGTTTACGTCAGTTGGCCCGTCTTGAAGAAATGAAAATTAAAGGCGAGCAAGAAGAGCTGGCCCGCGAGCGTGATGATATTGAAAAAACGTTAGGCTCTGATGCTCGTATGAAAACGTTAATGAAAAAAGAGCTGTTAGCGGTAATAGAAGAATATGGTGATGAGCGTCGATCACCTATTGTCAATCGTGAAGCGTCTACCGCTTACACAGAAGATGATATTACTACGGTCGATCCAATTACGGTTGTGTTATCGGCTAAGGGTTGGATTCGTGCAGCCAAGGGCCATGATATTGACCCTGAGTCATTAAGTTATAAGTCGGGTGACAATTATAAGTTGTCGGCTAAAGGTAAAAGCAACCAGTCTGCAGTATTGTTAGATTCTACCGGCCGCAGTTATTCTGTGCCGTCGAGAACATTGCCGTCAGCGCGAGGCCAGGGCGAGCCATTAACGGGCAGTATTAGCCCTCCATCGGGCGCGACCTTTGAAGGTCTTATGATGGGTGCTGGTGATGATCTTTATTTGTTGGCTACAGATGCAGGTTATGGTTTTGTTGCGCGCTTAAGTGATATGCATGCCAATAAAAAAGCGGGTAAGAATTTAATTAGTATTCCAAAAGGTGGCCAAGTAATGGCGCCTGCTAAAGTGGATGATGTTAAAGACGGCCTGCTTATATCGGTCAGCAATGACGGCCGTATGCTTATTTTCCCTATTAGCGACCTGCCGGTTATGGCGCGCGGTAAGGGCAATAAAATTATGAATATCCCTAGTGCTAAGTTAGCGTCGCGCGAAGAATTTATGTTGACAGCGGTAGTGATGAAGAAAGCCGATGCGTTAATTATTCACGCCGGTAAGCGCCATTTGAAAATGAAGCTCTCTGATTTAGAGCATTACTTTGGTGAGCGTGCGCGTCGGGGTAACAAATTGCCGCGCGGCTTCCAAAAGGTTGATGCAGTGGTTGTCGAAGTAAAAGAGTAGCTTTTTTTCTATACGTAGTAAAAGCCATTCAATAATTAATAAATGCGGCAAGTGATATTGCCAAAAGCGAAACAATAGGTTGATGATGTGAGTGATGTAACACTAATAAAGATTACTGGACCTGACCAGCCAGGTATTACCTTATCAGTCACCACCTTATTGGCTGAGTATGCTATTCATGTTTTGGATATTGGGCAGGCGGTTATTCATAATAATCTTGCGCTGGGTTTGCTGGTAGAAATTCCTCAACAGGTTGATCAAAATATTCTTTTTAGTCGCGTCAGTGAGAAGCTAGAAACGCTGGGCATGTCGATTGAATTAAGCGCCGTGGATGCAGATGCCTACGATGCTTGGACAAAAGAGCAGGGTAAGCCTCGTCACATTGTTACCTTGTTAGTGCGAAAAGTGAAGGCTGAGCATATTAGTGCAGTAACCGAATTGGTTACACAGTACGGTTTAAATATTGATAAAATTACTCGCCTTTCAGGGCGTGTGCCGTTAGAAAAAGAAACCGAACAATCAAAAGCCTGTGTTGAATTTTCGTTACGCGGTGACTTAGATGATGCACAAGTAGTGCGTCGATCATTACTTGAATTAGCCACAACACTAAATATTGATATTGCTTATCAAGAAGATGATATGTTCCGTCGTAATCGTCGATTGGTAGTTTTCGATATGGATTCAACATTAATCGAAGCAGAAGTGATCGATGAGTTAGCAAAAGTGGCGGGCGTTGGTGATCAGGTATCAGCTATTACTGAGTCGGCAATGCGTGGTGAAATTGATTTTAATGAAAGCTTTGAGAGGCGCGTTGCTTTATTAAAAGGCTTAGATGAAACTGCTTTAGCCGAAGTTGCTAGTCAGTTAAAGATGACTGAAGGTGCAGAAACGTTAATGGTGACATTAAAACGTTTAGGCTATAAAACAGCAATTTTATCGGGCGGCTTTAAATACTTTGGTAATAAGCTGCGTGACAAGTTGGGCTTTGATTATGTTTACGCTAATGATTTGGATATTGAAGACGGTATCGTCACCGGTAAAGTGACGGGTCAAATTGTTGATGGCAACCGAAAAGCTGAGCTGCTTAAAGATATTGCGCGTCGCGAAAATATTGCGTTAGAGCAAGTTATTGCGGTCGGTGATGGTGCTAACGATTTACCTATGCTGAGTATTGCAGGATTAGGCATTGCGTTTCGTGCTAAGCCATTAGTGAAAGCGTCGGCGCGGCAGTCTATTTCAAATTTAGGCTTAGACAGTATCTTATATTTATTGGGCATAACCGATAGAGAGCGTTTGGCAGCTAAAGATTGATTTGGTGTGTTGATGATAATAACAAGCATCAACACGCCAGTTTAGCCAATATCAGAAAAGTCATAGTCCATATTTTCTTGTGGGGCTTGTAGATAATTTCCCTGAACATAGTCTATGCCGGTTTGCCATAGCTGAGCTAAATCCCCCGCGCTATTAACGCCATCAGCAATACATGAAGTATTATTTTCCTTAGCAAATGCAATCATGTTTTTAATTAATTCTGGCTCCGCTTCTTCTCCAGTCATTTTTTCGGTTAGCAATGCGGCTAGTTTGAGCGTGTCTGGCACCAACTTTTGAATTAGATCAATATAATCTGCATTAGCGCCTGTTATACAGACTTGATGCCCAGCGTCTTTTAATTGTTTTATTAGCGAAAGCGAATTGTTTTCATAATCGGTAGCATCAGCTGCAGCTATAGAGAAACTTAATGATGCGTTGTTAATGTTGCTGTTGTTAATGCATTCGGTTAGCCATGAACAAAATGTGTCATCCATAATAGCACTTGCTGTTAATGGAATATTAAGTTGTACATTCTCATTAGCTAAGGCTTTTAATGTATTAATGATTTCACTGATTATCCAGCGGTCTAATTCAGCATTGGTTTTTTCAATGCCTAAGCTGGCGAGTAAGCTCTCTGCGGTATCATCCGAACCTGCATCGTTTTCGATATACAAGATAGCGTCATATGCGTGTTTGCTTTGATTCTGTAGAGCTATAATTGGCTGATACTTTATACGTAAGCGGTTGAGTTCAAGGGCTGATCTTAGTGCTTCAGCTCCCTCGGCATTATCAATTTTTGGCGCAAAAACTTTGTAGCCACTTTTGCCATCCATTTGTTTTTCAGCAGACGCTTTAAATGCTTGGTCTAAAGCATTCTCTATTGTAATGCCTGCAACGCCGTATTTCGAAATACCTACAGCAATAGAAGGGGTAATGCATTGTTCGCCATCGCCAATTGTGGCTGAGTTTACGCGACTGCATAGTTCAGTCGCCAACTCGGTGGCTTCATGCTCATGGTCATCGGGTATAACAACTATCCAACTTTCTTTGAGGTAATCGAACACTTTGGCTTCTGCAGGGATACAGTCGCGTAGCAAACTACCTATTTCTTTTATTAAAAAAAGATGGTTGTGCAGCCCCAGCTTTTTTCTTTGCACAGCATTACTGGTGATGGATGCAAAAAACAAACTACCTTTTCCGTCTAAACTTTGTATCATGTCTAAATCGAAATCAGCGGGGTGTGAGCTCTGATTATCATTAGAAGAACGTAAAATGATTTGGGTACAAGCTTCACCTTCAAAGCTAGCCATAGCTAAAAGGAGTTCTGTTTGCATGGTTTCTGAATTGGCTTTAACAACATTGATAGTGATATTGGATTCTTCTTGCTCGCCAAATTGATACTTTCTTAGCAGTGGCTTTAAGCGTTTATGATCATCAACACTGACAAGATCAATAAAGGGCAGGCAGTCTAATTGATCGGGTGAGTCGAAATTAAGTTGTGTAGTGAATGCATTATTACTATGAACGATCATGCCATCAATCACATATGCAACGGCATCAGCGGTTGAGTCCATAAGTAGCTGGCTGCGTGCATTGGTTTCTGCCATAACACTTTGAGCGGCGACAGCAGTTCGATGATCTTCTTGTGATTGTATTTCACGGCTAGCAACATAGAGTAGGCGGTCATGTTCAGAAAGCGTTAGGTAATCACAAAAACCACAGCGAAATATTTGTAGGGCATTCGTCGAGGAGTATTCATCATCGAGGTAGATAGCCCGCAGTTGAGCATCATTTTTTTTGATGGCATTACCAATAACTGCGGGTAAATAAAGTTTTGAATGACCGAAGGCAAGAAGAATATTCCATGTTTGATTCCGGAGTGATTCATCAAGATCTTCAACCGAAGTTATTCTATGGGCGTTGACAATCCAGCCTGAGTTTTTAAAAATATTTTTGATTTTGTTGGCTTCACTAGGATCTTCATGAGCGATGAGCAAATGAATAATCTGGTTATCAGTTGTTGGCTGGATAGCTTTAACTTCAAAATCTATTTTGATTTCATTTTTTGTTTCATTGGTTTTACTATCGGCAGCGTTATCTATAGCGCTATCACTCGTAATATTACTATCGATGCTGACGGTATTGATGCTTCTGTTCACAACACATTATCCTGTTTAATAGAGTGTTCATTTTAGTTTAATGAATAATTTTTATGCTTTCCCTGCTCTTTTTCGCCTTAACTTGTTTGTGTCCTTTGGTTTTGTGACGCGCCTTGATCTGTGTATAGGTATCGACAATAGCTATCGTTGGTTTCTATACATTTACCCAGTAAAATTGATTTTTGGGAGCGTGAATCAATCATAATAGCGGCTGTTTTTCCCGTTAGGTTTAATTGAGGAAGTAGTAAGCTGGCATTTTCCGCATGATAGTTCTCATCTATTTTGTCGTCTGTATTTGCTGGCAACATTAATGCAGGTATAAATTCGCTGCCATGTTTGCTGTGTATAACCTTAATCCCAAAGGGTTGTATTTGCCGCGTAAGTAATTCAATGCCTATTTGTTTTTCTTGCTTTATAGACTTGCTCCAGCGAACAACACCCACATGCCATTGCTTTTCATCGGTATGTTTAAGGCCTATAAGGCTGCCGGGCTTATAAACCCTTAGGGCGACATTATTGCCGGTTAATTTATATCCCTTAGGGTTGAGGTCGGCTATAGAAATACGCTGTATCGGAAATTGAATTGAGTTTTTTCCGGTCTTCCCATGATTTTTACGAATTTTAAACTCAATGCTATTGCCATCAAATTCAGTGTTTTGCCAATTGCTCGCGTAAATACCATTCCAGACATCATTGTTTTTTTGTGTTTTATCTTGACGCGATTTTTTTTCACCTAAGGTGTATTCCGTATTAAAGCGATGAGTGAAAGATTCAAATGTTCTTTCGCCACTTAAAAAATAATGTATGGCAGAGAGTTCGGTACAGGTTTCTAAAGAGCCTGAACCAGGAGTGCGGGTATGGGCGCGAATATGTGGCGGCCCATAGCTGCTAGTTAAATGTTTTGCTAGCTCGCTAGATAAGCAGCTAGATGTCAGCGTCTTTTGTATTTGATTAAAGTCAAAAAAGATGATGTTTTCGCTCTTCTCTCTTTTTTCACTATTCTCTTCTTGTATGAATCGATGTGGTTGCTGATCTTCATCGTAATTCACGCAGAAGTTTGTCTGACTATTACCGTCTTCACAAATACTGACGCCAACAATGGCTGTTCGCATGTATTCCACAAGCACATCAATTTGATCGGCACTTAATTTTTCTGGGCTTGCGCAGCAAAGTGCAGCAATGGTTTTATAGCTGGCGCTAAACTTAACGGCGTTGGCTTCGGTACAACTATTGGTTAATGAATATTGATAAACCTTATGCAGTAATTGCCAGCATCCAGGTGGTGGGCTTTCATAAAGTTGATACGAGGCGATAGTAGCGTTACATAAAAAATCACTCGCTTTTATCAATAGTTCGTCAATATGCGGGGCAGATTTACTACTGAGTTGTGCCTGTCCTGCCACACAATAAATATGGCCGAATAAGTTAAAGAACTCTTGTCGTTTTCTATATATGTCAATGTCATGACTCTTGTCGACTTGCTGTCTAAGTAAGCCGCTTGATGTGGTCATGATCGGCTCAGCTAGAATATCTAACACATCAATTAATTGGTTTAACTGACAATGAGAAGCGGTGAGTTCTTTACCTGCAACAATCAGCTGATTAGCCATGGCACGGATATTGGTGCGTGGTAAAACATTGACCCACGATCGTAAGCCCTCAATGCTGGGTTCGCAAAAGCTAAATTCAGGTAGCGCATGTTTGCGCTGTTTTTTCTTCCACCTAAAAAACATTCAAATTCAAACCCATTAAAAAGCCAATACCAGAAAAAAAGGGGCATGCCACACAATGGAGGCAAGTTTCCTGAGTATAGGTATTGATTGATTTATGTGCTGAATCTGGCGGAGTTTATGTTAACTGGTCGATAGTTTTTTTGAAAAATTCTTAGCCTATTTAAGCTTTGTTGACCTTATAAGGTAGGCAGAATGGGAGTTTTTGAGGTTTTATCAGCTTCTTCACGGACTAACCGGGGTACGAGGTAACCGGGTAGGCGAGCGGCGACTTCGCCCATAATCAATTTGGCTTGCGTATCGCTTATTGCAAAATGGGCGGCGCCTGAAACGGTATCTAGCAAATGCAGGTAATAGGGCAGTACACCTATATCGAAGAGTCGCTCGCTTAATTCAACCAAGGTATTGGCTGAGTCATTAATTCCTTTGAGTAAAACGGTTTGGTTTAATACGGTAACACCAATGGCTTTCAGTTTACTGATAGCGTCCTTGACTGAGTCATCGAGCTCATTGGCATGATTACTATGAATGACGACAACTTTTTTTCCAGGCCATTGCTGAAGTAGCTCGAGTAACGCAGCGTCAATGCGTTGGGGTAATACGACAGGTAGGCGCGTGTGTATACGCAGCGTTTTGATATGGGGGACAGCTACGATTTGCTGGTTAAGCCAGCTAAGTTGGCTATTACTACTAGCTAACGGGTCGCCACCGCTGTAAATGATTTCATTGATCTCAGGGTGTTGTTGTAGGTAGTCCAGTGCCTCAGTCCACACAGCGCGACTGGGCTGGTTATCTTCATAAGGAAAGTGACGACGAAAACAATAGCGGCAGTGAATGGCACAGGCTTTAGTGACAATCAGCAGGGCACGGCTACGGTATTTATGGATTAACCCGGGGGTATTGTTGAAATCAGCCTCATGGAGTGGGTCGGCAGTATAACCTGGCGTAATATCATGCTCTTTAACTAACGGTAGGACTTGTCGAAGTAAGGGATCATTGATATCACCCTTAACCATGCGGTCAATAAACGGTGCGGGCGCACGAATAGGAAAGTCCTGTGGGCTAATATCCGGGTCGCCATCAATACTCGCAGCAAAATCGGCAGGTGAAATATCCAATTTTTCGAGCAATTCAGCCAGTGTCAATGTTGAGTCAGATAATAACTGCTGCCAACTCTTTACTTCGGC
>Ga0129327_10000742_pt1 | contig 19580 bp, 14 predicted proteins | sample CPBDNA_6_FD_111799 | JGI IMG/M metagenome (GOLD analysis project Ga0129327, IMG submission 111799) | Freshwater to marine salinity gradient microbial communities from Chesapeake Bay, USA - CPBay_Spr_31_0.8_DNA | ecosystem: Environmental > Aquatic > Marine > Coastal | place: USA: Chesapeake Bay... | reverse complement strand
TTTTATTTTTGAAGTTTTTTTAAGCCCTTTCTTACCCTTTAAATGCTTAGCTTTCTAAGCGGGTGCAAAAGTATATTTATTATTTCTTAAAACCAAATTTTAAGCCAAAATAAATTATCTTTTCTTTCAACCCTTTTAATCAGCTTTTCTGCCGATTTTGCTTAGCTTCCTAAGCGAGCGCAAAAGTATAGGCTTTTTAGAGTTTCTACAAGCCCTAAACCGAATTTTTTTAATGTTTTTTTGAAATAAAAAATACAACAAAGTTAAGTTGCTGATTATCAAACATATAAACTAAATATAATTTAATTTAATAGTAAAATTTGCATGATAAACAATTATACATGGGTTTTCCGGTCAAATTTATCAAAAAAATGAACTCTCTGAAATTTTTATCTAATTAATAAACTCCACTGAAGAAAGATCATTTTGAGAATAGGTATCAGATACTCGCTATTTATTATCTTTTGTTTTTCAACTATTAACAAATAGAGGTTTACTTAAATCAAAAGTATTAGGTAGCTTTTGCTGTAGACTCAACTATAAGGTTAGCATTTAAAAATTAAAAGATATGCAATGACACTATAAGAAAAAGTGTAGGTTGTAGAAAAAATCGTTTATTTTTGTAAGATACAAGTTACAGAAAAATTGGTTTCCTCCCAAACCTCCTCTCCTGTCCGAGTTCCAAAGCAGCGAAGAGTGGCAATGTTCATTTTAATAAAGTAGCGTATGCTTCCTATAAATCAACATTACCTATATAGTAAGAACTAATTCAATAGAATCCACTATTATTAAATTTCTATGTTTTCCATTTCCAGTAAACTTGTACTAATTTTTAATAAAATATGCCAGAAATTCCTATAATCATACTAAACTGGAATGGTTTAGAAGATACAGAAGCTTGTTTAGATGCACTAATGAAGCAAACTATTACAAATTTCAAAATTTACCTATTAGATAACGGTTCTAGTGATGGGAGTCCAGAAAGGTTAAAAAAAAAATATGGAACAAACTCTAGAGTTCAGCTTATTTTCAATCAGAACAACCTTGGTTTTACCCAAGGTAACAATAAGATATTATCAGAATATATCTTACCTAACGAAGCATATATATATGTAGTGCTATTGAATAATGATACAGTACCGACTAAAAACTGGTTAGCAAACCTCATCGAATCTGCTGAAACCAATCAAGCAGCTGTAGTTTCTAGTAAGATTGTTGATTTTTTCGAACCTCATAAAATGGATAATGCAGGACATTTGATGTTGAACACAGGTGAAGTACTTCCTATTGGGCATGGCGAACCAGTAGATAAATATACAGAGGGGTTTGAAAATATGGGAGCTAGTGGTGGTGTCGCTTTGTATTCTACTCAAATGCTAAAAACGATTGGTATTTTTGATGAGCATTTTGATACGGGATATGAAGATGCTGAACTTGGAATCAGAGCAGTAATAACTGGCTATAAATGTTGGTATGAACCAACTGCTATTGTTCATCATAAGATGGGGCAATCTGTTAAGAAAATTTTCAATTATGATTATTCTCTGAACATACAAAAACACATCTTGTATAGTTTTTTTAAGTTAATGCCCCTTTCCGTAATTATCTTAGCCATACCTTTTTTGCTACTTCGGCTATTAGCATTATTAGTAATCAGTTTACTTTTTTTACGACTTAAATATTTTAAAATTCTATTTTGTTCGCTTAAAGAAACTTTATTGAATGATTATAGCATTATTAAAGCAGCAAGGAATTCCTTTTTTAATAATCACACATTAATTAATACTTCGGCTATTCTTAAGAGGCAAACCTTCTCTCTATGGCATGATTTAAAACGTGTTTATAAATTTTTCTTTCAAGGGAAACCTTCTGCTATAGATTCTTATGGAAAAGCTGAAGGACAATAAATGTTTTACTCACACACTATTTGAATAATATAAATTAGTACATTATCTGAGATATGATTTAATAAGGTAAACTCTATATCAAAATATTACCAGTCTATTAAAAGTAATTCTTAGCAAATTTGAGTTACCTAATATTATATTAAACAGAGGAATATTCACAATTATTTAATACCCCATCTAGCATGATCCTACTAAATACCATACATTTGTGCCTTCTTTGAACTAAAGCGATAAAAACATAGTTCATAAGCACTAACCAACCTATCAAATTAACCGACTAATAATATATTTATCTCATTAAGAGACACTCTTAAACAATCGTTTAAAATGAAAAAACATAATTTTTATGCAGGGCCTGCTATTTTACCAAAAGAGGTCATCCGACAAGCAAGTAAAGCAGCTATTAACTTTAATGATAGTGGCTTATCTATTTTAGAGATTTCTCATAGAAGTCCAGGCTTTACTGCAGTAATGGAAGAAGCAGAATCATTGACTAGAGAATTGTTAGGCATTAATGATGATTATGCCGTTTTATTTTTAACTGGAGGTGCAAGTTCTCAGTTTTACATGTCAGCTATGAATTTATTGGCAGCTGACGGAAAAGCTTGCTACGTTGATACAGGTGCTTGGTCCACTAAAGCCGTTAAAGAAGCTAAGCATTTTGGAAATGTAGAAGTGATTGCTTCCTCTAAAGATAAAAATTACAATTACATCCCAAAAAGGTATAAAGTACCTACAGATGCGACTTATCTGCATTTAACTAGTAATAATACCATTTTCGGAACAGCACATAATTGGTGGCCTGATACAGATGTACCTTTTGTTTGTGATATGTCATCAGATATTTTCAGTCGTCCGTTGGATATCAATCGGTTCGGGATGATTTATGCAGGTGCACAGAAAAATTTAGGCCCAGCAGGTGTTACCTTAGTGATTATTAGAAAAGATATGTTGGGTAAGGTAGATAGAGCCATTCCAACGATGTTGGATTATAACACCCATATTACCAAAGGTTCTGCTTTTAATACCCCTCCAGTTTTTCCAATTTATGTATCTATGCTAACGATGCGTTGGATAAAGGCAAAAGGTGGTGTAGCAGAAATGGCTAAGAAAAATAAATCAAAAGGTGGTTTATTATATAGAGAGATTGAAAGTAATCCTTTATTTAAAGGTACGGCTGCTAAAAAAGACCGTTCTTTAATGAATGTGACTTTTCTATTAGAAAAGCCTGAATTAGAAGCTGAATTTTTAGCGATGTGTGCAGCAGCAGGTTGTGTAGGTGTGAAAGGTCACCGATCAGTTGGTGGTTTTAGAGCCTCTATCTATAATGCGATGCCTCGTGCTAGTGTGAAAGTGTTGACGGAAGTAATGCAGGATTTAGCGAAGAAACATGGTTAGCAGTTAGCAATTGACACAATAAAAAGGGCTACTTTGGTTTCAAAGTAGCCCTTTTATCTTTTGACGTTAAATAAAACTTAAGCTCCAAGATAATTTCGTAGTAACTTACTTCGAGAAGCAGACCGTAATTTATTAATTGCCTTATCTTTAATTTGGCGCACTCTTTCTCTGGTTAGGCCAAATTTATCACCAATATCTTCTAATGACATCGGATGTTCGACCCCAATTCCGAAATAAAGTTTAATGACGTCACATTGTCGTTCTGTCAAAGTACTTAAAGAACGTTCAATTTCTTTTCTAAGTGATTGTTTATATTCTAATTCGGTATCCGTATTGCCTGTTGTTCCATTTTCTAGCACATCTAATAAGGAGTTATCTTCGCCTGTGACAAATGGAGCATCCATAGAAACGTGTCGAGCGGCAACCCCAAGGGTTGTTTCCACTTCTTCTGTTGGTATTTCCAATTGTTCTGCTAGTTCTTCGGCAGAAGGTTCTCTTTCAAAAGCTTGTTCTAATTCAGAAAAAGCTTTATTAATTTTATTTAAGGAACCTACTTTATTTAATGGCAATCTTACAATTCTAGACTGCTCAGCTAAAGCCTGCAAAATAGACTGTCTAATCCACCAAACGGCATAGGATATAAATTTAAAACCTCGAGTTTCGTCAAATCTCTGCGCAGCCTTGATTAAGCCTAAGTTACCTTCGTTAATTAAATCGCTCAATGAAAGCCCTTGATTTTGATATTGCTTGGCAACGGATACAACGAATCTCAGATTTGCCTTTGTCAATTTTTCTAGGGCCGCTTGATCTCCAGATTTAATGCGTTTAGCTAACTCGACTTCTTCTTCTGGTGTCAGTAAATCAACTTTTCCGATTTCTTGTAAATACTTCTCTAAAGATTGGCTCTCCCGATTAGTAATAGACTTAGTAATCTTAAGTTGTCTCATGTAAAATCCTTTTTTGAGTTTATTTGTATAGACAGTAGAAAAAATCTAGCCTTCGGGGTTTTGTATATCTTTTTTTAACGTCTACATACAAAATTACTTCTTTTTTGAATAAACAAATAGAATTAGATTCCTTTAAAAATTAATGCTAACACTTACCTCTAAAATACCCATCACAACGACCATCTAATATATAACTAAGGCTACATATTTAATTGTCTCTTTTTGTTGTTGTTTACTGTTTATTTATGGATATATAGATGGGCGTATTAAAAATAAAGTTTAATATCAAACTATCCATTGATAATTTTGTAGGTCGGATACAAAAGTAACGGAATTAGGCGTTACAATCAAGGTTTAGAATAATTGTTAAGCAAAAGAGGTTTTTACCAAACAAATACTACATATAGTAAAAAAAACAAATCAATTAGCTATATTGTTGATTATTATTTTTTTACACATACAAATTTAATATAATTATAATAAATTAAGGTAGGCCAATAATTCTTGTTTATATTTCCTTCCAAGTGGAATTCTAAGCTCGCCTATAAATACTTCATTGCTTGAAATATCTATATTATCAATTTTATTTAATTGAACCAAAAAGCTCTTATGAGCTTGTATAAACCCTTTACCTAAAAGGCTGTGATATAAACGAATCATTGATATTTTGATAGCATATTTTTTTTCAGGTGTAAAAATCATACAATAATTACCTTCTGAACGAATATGTGTAATATTCGCAATTTTCACTTTCTGTAATAACTGATTAACTTTGATAAATAAGACACCCTCTAAATGTTTACTCTTTAGCCGCCCTTCCTCATTCTGAGATAAAGCTGGTTCTTTTTTCAGATTATATTCTACAATACTTCTTAACATTAGCATATCTATCGGAGAAACAAGGTAAGCCAGTATATCAGCTCGTTTAGCTTGTTCATAGAGTTCTCTGTCTTGATCAAAAGCTAAAAAAATGACAGGCAAGCTTACCGCTTTAAGTTCATAAACAAATTCTAGTAAATTTGAATGATTATGCTGTTCTATATTCAATAACACTAAATCTATAGCTCGTTGCCCTAACAACCCTTTTGCTTTGCTAACGCTATCTACCATAATAATAGCACAATTCAAATCTTCCAAAACTGCTACTACATCATCTGTTGCTGCGACCTGCCCCTCCATATATAAAACCTGTCCTAATTGCATAATAAACCCTTATTTTTTTTGGACTAAAGCAAAAAATCTACTATTCTTTTGGTTTGAATTAAACCAAAAAGCGATAAGTAGTCATAGAATAATTTGTAAAATATAATACTGTGTATATAGGTAATAGAACTAGAAATGATACAATGATACCACTTTTATCAAGAAAAAAAGTAGTCTAATTATTAAAAGGTGAGCAACGTCAATAAGGGGGTGACAAAAAGATAATTTGCTTTTATAAGGATTTCAAAAAATTAGTTAGTGCCTTGATTTTCAAGCAAAAAAAATAAAACTTTATTAAAAAAACAAATTATATTAATAGATTCATTTAGATAGATTTCTACTTTTAAAGTTTACTCGTTAAGAAATTCTCCTCCATAACTAAACCTTATTTTTGGAGACACCTCTCCTGTTTTCATCATGGATTTCTGGTTAAATTTAGTGTCCATAGATAATGTATTTTCAGTAATCGGTCGAACATCGTGTTTAGCTAAAAGCTTTACTAAATTATTTTTAATATTGTTATATATTTCTGAGGTATTCTGACTAGAAACAGGTTCTAATTTAAACGCTCTTATCGCAATTTCCTCCTTTTGAGCCAACAATTCAATAATCGCTATAATATCTAAAAATAATCTTTTCTTTTCCGCCTCTTGTTTTGCACTTTGAGCAGCCAATTCATTTTGTTGTTGTTGCTGTTCCAACAAAAGCTGAATCATTTGTTTTCTAAGTTGTTGAAATTCTTTTACCATTATTTTTCCTAGTTTAGTAGTTAGGGGGGAGAAAAATAATAACCTCATCCCTTAAATATTTTTTATTTTGTCAGTTAATCTCAAATTCAAAATGCTCTCCGAAGTTGATTTAAATTTGATACTAAAGTATATCTAATCTCTAAATTTAATACTTAACGTATCTCCAATAGGTAACCCTTTAATGTCATAAATTTTATTGTCTAGCGCTATTTGAGACCAGGCAGTCGTATCATTATAGAACAAGACCCCTAAATCATAAAGCATATCTCCTTTCTTAACAACGTATTGAATTTCTCGGATATGTTGGGTATTTTGAATCGTTTCGAATTGTTCTTGTATTGTTTCTAAAGCTAATTCTTTTTCAGCTAATTCCTTTTTATACCGATCAAGGGTATCTCTAATTTGAACTACTGGAGGAGTTATAATTTCAGGTTCAGGGCGGCCAAAAAAATAATATAACACAGGTAAAAAAAAGAGTAAAAAAAATAAACGCCGAATGCTTCTATTCTTTTTTTTCAACGTTTGCTCATATTCTTTTTTTTGCTGAACCTGTGCTCCTTCAATCGCTATTTTTGCCTTAACTGTTTCTATATACTGATCTTCTAATGCATCTAATAATTTAACTCCCAACAGATTAGTAGCACAATTTGGGCAAGTTGTTGCTAAAGAAGGAATATTTGGATATTGGCAAACTGGACAAGTCATGTTTAAATGCTAATTTTAAATTACCTACTATAACGTTTTACGATAAAATAGAAAAATTACTTAGAATAACGTTTAATAGCAAGAATCAAGTCAAAATTGACTTTATTAACTAATTTCTCGCTAAGTTAGAACAAAAGCAAAGTTAAGGCATATTTGGTTTAATATTTGTGCCTTAAAAATAAGTTATCCATATAAAATATTAATTTGGTCAAAAATTTCACCAAACTCATTTATTAGCAAGGAAATACATATTTAAAAAATTATTTCTTTAGCTTTGCAAAAAGGGCAATTCTCCATGAAATTCAATAACCGATTCTACTACCTTCTCTTTGGTGCATTTGCTATGTTTTGTATGGCAAAGGGGCTAGAAACTGTCTTTAATACAGATAAGCTAGTACAGCGATACGCCCAAAATATTACCAATAATTTACAACAAAAAGAACAAACGGTCAAAGAAGTCTTAACTGATAAGGCTTTTATTACGCAATTATTTGCTGACAAAGCTGAGATTAGTGCCATAGAATCGCTCGCCAATAATCATTTCAATTTATGCTTATATCAAGCTGACTCTTTAGTCTTTTGGTCAAATAGTAGTATTGCTTTTCCTAACGAATCTTTATTAAAAGAATTAGCACAAGATACAACACCCCTCTTTATAAAATTATCTAATGGATATTTTGCGATACAAAGATGGCCGCTCCCCTATCTAAATACTCAAAATCAATATGCCATTTCATTGATACCTATTAAATGGGAATATACTAAAAGTCTTCAGCATCTCCGTCCTTATTTTGAAGCAAGCAAAGACCATGAAATACCTGATGCCATTGATGCTACCATACAAAAAACAAATTTTCCAATTGCTTCCATTACTGGTAATACCCTTTTTTATTTAACGGTCACGGATGAATTTAAAGATAAAGGAGTATTAAGATGGCTACTGCTTTTATATGCGCTTGGTTTTCTACTATTAGGAATCATTATTAATATTATTGCCAAAAAAGTAATCAATAAAAATAAACCTTGGGCAGGGCCTGCATTTTTATTAGTCGCTGTCTTTGGTTTGCGATATCTTAGCCTTGATTGGAGTACCAAATTTCAAGATTTCCAAGTTTTCTCTCGTTCTTTCGACAATCCAAATGTTTCTGTAGGTGATCTATTAATAAACATTGTGCTATTACTTTGGGTAGTAATTTTTATTCATAGAGAATCAAGAGATAGGGATTTTGCGGTAAATCTTTCTACCAGCACCCGCTTTTTTCTAACTACCATGAATTACCTTTCTGTAGTTTTAGCACTATTATTATTAATTAGTGTCTTAAAAAGTTTGGTATTAAACTCAGGAATAGACTTTGACTTTAAGAATGTATTTAGTCTTGACCATTATAGCGTGATAGCCGTTTTCGGAGTCATTCTGTTATTATTTACCCAATTTGTATTTAGTCATCGCATGATGATTACCATCCACAAATTAAATTTGCAGCGCCCAAAAAGATTGGTTTCCTTAGGGATAGCGATTATCTTGGCCTTACCAATTATTCATTTTATCGAACTAGAAATCCCTTTACATTATACGGCATTATTAGCTTTTATTTTTGTAATTTTTTATGATTTGTTTATTGACATTCCCAATCCTGGATTAATCTGGTTATCGCTTTGGGTCATCCTTTTTGCAGGGTTTTCTTCTAGTTTACTATATAATTATAACACCGATAAAGAGCTAAAAAAAGAAATTTTTATTGCCCAAGAATTAGCGGAAGAAAAAGATACGCTAGCAGAATCAGGCATCGTCAACTTTAAAGTAGCCTTGGATAGTAGTATACAAAATAATATTATTTCAATAGCTGATTTGTTAGATGTCTCCAAATCAAACGCTTTTTATTCGACTTTAAATTTCAATCAAAATTATTTGTACACCAATTATAAATATCAAACTTATAACTATGATGAATTTGGGGGAAATCAAACAAATAAATCTACGGTTACTAGTTTAATTAATTGGCAAAAAAAATTAACCCAAGCTACGCCAATTAAAGACCATGCAAACATTTATTTGCATAAAGATACCCTTGGTAATTATGCTTATTTATTACTAAAGAAATTACCCAATTTAGCTACCGGTAGTCATACGCCTCAATTAATTTTTGAATTTAAAAAAGCCAAGAGAAAAGGTTCCAAGGTTTATACAAATATCCTATCTCATCAAGAATTTAAAGGTTTGGATGATTTAGCGAAATATGATTATGCCATTATTAAAGATGGAAAAGAAGTTGTGGAAGAAGGCATGCAAGCAGATGCACCTAATTTTAGCACAGCGGATAAACCTGAAATTGGAGGTTATGTGAAACAAATTCAGGAAGAGTTGGTCTATTTTATGTATCGTTCTGCGGAAAATGATTTCATTTTATTAAGTAAGCCTAAAAATAATTTATTCCATCCAATTTCTCTTTTTTCTTTTATTTTTGGTTTCCTAGCGCTTATGGTTGTATTAGTTGCCATCATCAATTCTAAAATCACCCTTTTACCAGATAACCTCAATTTTCAATTTTGGAATAAGCCTTCTTTAAAAAACAGAATACAATTCTCCTCCATCTTATTAACCTTAGCCTCTTTCTTAATTATTGGAGTCGTTTCTGTTTATTTATTGACTACTTCTTATCAAAGTTATGAAAAAGGGCGGCTAAAACGGAAAGTTGCTGGCGTACAAACTTCAGCCGAACAATACTTACATCAAGCCAAAGATTCCTTATCCTTATTAAGCGCATTTGTAGTAGATTTATCCAAAGCAGAACGGATTGATTTTAACCTATTTGACCTTCAAGGAGAGTTGATTCAATCTTCTGAAATGGATATTTTCAAAAGAGGGGTTTTGCCACCAAGAATGAATACTTATGCCTTTGAGTTTTTTAAACGAACCGATAAATCGGATTTAGTTCAAAGTAAAAAACAAGAATCTATTACTACAGAGCAAAAATTTATTTCTGCCTTCAAACCTATTGTCAATTCTAAAGGAAAAAGAATCGCTTATATCGGCGTATCTTATGCCAATCAACAAAGAACATTAGAAGATGATGTACTCAATTTTATGGGTAATTTGGTCAATGTCTATGTTTTCATGCTCATTTTAGCTGGTGGTATTTCCGTTTGGGTAGCCAATACAATTACCAGGCCTATCACCACCATTGGAGAAAATCTAAAGGAGCTGAAATTAGGAAAATCCAATGAACCCTTGCAATGGCGAACCAATGATGAAATTGGCGCACTTGTCACTGAATATAATCGAATGATTGGCAAATTGGAGCATAGTGCTAAATTATTGGCTCGTTCAGAAAGGGAAGGCGCTTGGCGAGAAATGGCAAAACAAGTTGCCCATGAAATCAAAAACCCATTAACTCCCATGAAGTTAAGTATCCAATATTTAACCCATGCGTTTAAAGCTAATCCTGATAATATTGAACCACTTCTTAAACGAGTTTCCAATACTTTGATTGAGCAGATTGATAGTTTGGCACAAATTGCGGATGAATTTTCCAATTTCGCCACAATGCCAAGGGCAGATAATCAACAAATCAAGCTGAATCATTTAGTAGAATCCGTCCATGATTTATTCAAAAAAAGTAAAAATACAGAGGTCTTATTGAGCTTACCGAAAGAAAATTTTTACGTTTTTGCAGACAAAAACCATTTAGTTCGAGTATTAAATAATATGGTTAAAAATGCAGTAGAAGCCATTCCCGATTCTAGGGATGGTCAGATTGATATATCGCTAACCAAAAAGGAGAATACGGCTATTATTAAAGTCAAAGATAACGGCGTGGGGATTCCCGATGAAATGCGAGAAAAAGTATTTGTACCTAATTTCACAACCAAAAATTCAGGAACGGGTCTTGGTTTAGCGATTTCTAAAAATATTATCGAATCTGTAAATGGTATGATTTATTTTGAAACCGAAAAGGATGTTGGCACTACTTTTTTTGTAGAATTACCTTTGAAAGATATAGTTTTAGAGGAGTGATTTCAGTAGGCAGTTGGTCTATTGCAAACACACTGCATACTGCTACTGCCTACTGCTAACTGTCACCTCCCCTTCTGTTCTCGTTTCAGCTCTTTTTTAGCACTTTTAAGTGTTGGTCGCTTAGGTTGATAGTTAGGCGAAAATTTTTTAAAATGCTCGTCAAATTCAAGGTCATACCCATCTGCAAGGTTAAAAGAAAAAGTAATGTTACCAATAAAGTACCCGTCCTTAGTATTCGGATTACCCCTTGGCTTACCTACTGGATTTCCAGCCAATTGAGGCAAAATTTCTGGACTGCGAAAAGACAACTGTCTCGCAATTGGGTTTTGTTCTTCTAATAAGGCAAGATTAGGATAAACACCGCTGACATCATCTAAATAATCGGTCAACGTAAAACGATACCCAAAGTCAAAACCTATATTTACCCGCTCGCTTAAACTAATTTTTATACCCGCACCCACTGGAAATGCTACTGCTAATTTACTATATTTTTTACCCCCTTCTAAGGTTTGACCTTCTGTGCCCAGCGGTTGCAAGTCATACCAATAATCTCCTAATGCTGCCCGAGGATTGCTATAAATTAATGCCAACCCACCAAAAAGGTAAGGTGCCGTCGTTTTATCAGCCCTAACATCAAATTTTGTAATATTCCATTCTCCTTGTAAACCTAATTCAAATAATCTAGCTTTAAAGCTAAGGTTTCTATTGACCTCAAAAGTGTTAAACCCTTTCTGGTTCGCATCATCCCCAGTTAAAGTCGTTTGTAAAAACTGGACTTTAATCGCCAAATTTCTGCTCCAATTATACCTAGCAAAGAATCCAAAAGAAGCATTATTCTCCCTAGCTTCATAATCGGGCTGTAAATCTCCAAAATATTGAGAAAATCCGCCAGATACCCCTAGCTCCACATATTGTGCAACACAAATGCTAGGATAGATAAACACCAAACAAATAATCAATGATTTAAATCTCATGCGTTATAATTTTGATAAGTTCCTAGTGTTAAATAATCGTCATTTTTGATGAGGCTATTTTTTCATTCTGCGGCATTAAAAAATGTATCGATTATTTAAGAGTAGGTACTTAAGCCTTTTAATGGGAAGGAGGTGTCTGTCTATTATATAGGGGGAAGGAGGTAGTTTATAATTTCAATTTCAAAAATCAACTTCAGCTTCAGCCTCAAAAATCAAAATCAATCAATACCTTATTGGGGAGCTTGCAAATAGCTTTCCAAACTCAGTAATCGTTATCAAAAAAAAATCAAATTTGGACTTTTAGCTAATTTTTTACATCAATTGGCTTATTCCATTATAAAAAACAAAAAGTTGTACCTTTTTTTTGGTTAAAACAATTTATGTATTAACTTTGCATCAATTAAAACAATCTGTTGAATGATAATAAAACTACACTTATGCAAAACGAGCTTTCTCGTATCAATCCGCCCCCATTTGCCTTTATGAATTTTAAGGAATATGGTAAAAAACTGAATGAAAACTGGTTTGAAATGGTCATGATTCCCATGATTTTGTATTTACTGGTTGCTAAAGATGTCAGCGTTTCTTTTCAACTTGGCCAAGAATCCCCTATTGCTAGTACAGAAATGCCTGTGCCAAGGCCAAATCCTGTTAAACTAGCTGTTCCAACTAGTGCGACTATTGCCAAAGAAAAATCTTTTAATTTAGGTAACTGGTTAGACAGCAGAAAACCTATTGCTAAGGCCGTAAAAACAAGCCATCAACACACAAAAAAGGTCAAGAAAGTGCCTAGAGCGCAGCATTTTTCTAACTTAACTTTTATTATGAGTCCGACTTATGCTAAAAGAAAAGGGATTCCAAAGTCTGTTGTTAATGCTAAAAAACAAAACTGTTATAATTATGTCAAAAAATTCAGGAAAGCGGCTTTAACCGAACAAAAAGAATATGGTATTTTAGCTAGCATTACTTTAGCTCAGGGGCTTCTTGAATCGAATGCCGGAGATAGTCGATTGGCAAGAGAATCTCTCAATCATTTTGGCATTAAATGTCGAAGAAAATGTCGAGGCTGCACTTGTCGCAATTATCACGATGATGATATTTATGACATGTTCCGCGTTTTTACCGACCCGATGGAAAGCTATCGAGAGCATTCTATTTTATTGAATAATAGTCGGTATAAAAAACTGAAAAAATTTGGGAATGATTATAAAAGTTGGGCTTATGGTTTGAAAAAGGCTGGGTATGCGACGGATAAGAAGTATGCGGAGAAGTTGATTTTGATTATTGAAGCTTTGGGATTGGAGGCGTATGATGATTTGTGATAAAATAATTAACAATGAGCGCAGCGTAAATTATGATTATAGACTGTAGTACAGAATTTTAAAACTAGACTCGCTTTTATTCAATAAAAAAAAGCGGTAAGGAATGCTAGATGCTTTACCGCTTTTATTATTACACACAGTTAAAGCGTGGATTATATTCCTTTTAAAGTGTAATCTTAAAATATCAACTTACCATTTATTTAAGGCTTTCACAAACTTAAATCATCGGATTTTTACAGTTAATCCGTTGGGAAATTAAATCAGTTGAGAGTATAGCTTTTTTTAAGTCCAACGTATTGTTTTTCTATAATAATTTCCATCAATTCAGCCCATTTGCAGTATAAACGAGTGCATCTCAAAATGTCGTTCGTATAAATAACTTATGCCTGATAAGCTATAAATTTTTGGGTCTGACTTCCCAATCCCTCTATGTTTAAAGTCACTTCATCTCCGTCTTGCAAATAGACGGGCGGGGTCATGCCTAAACCTACCCCTGGAGGCGTACCTGTAAAAATCAAATCTCCTGCCTCCAATTTTGTAAATTGAGATAAATACCAAACGATATAAGTTGGATTAAAAATCATAAATTTTGTATTGCCATCTTGCCTCGTTTCTCCGTTCACACTCAATTTCATTTTTAGATTAGACACATCTGCTACGTCTTCTTTCAATACTAAATAAGGACCAACTGGACTAAAATCAAGGCAAGATTTCCCTTTTACCCATTGTCCACCTCGTTCTAATTGAAAAGCTCTTTCGGAAACATCATTGACAACGCAATAACCAGCAATGCAATCTGCTGCTGCTGCCTCATCTGCCAAATAAGACGCTTCTTTCCCAATGACCATCCCTAACTCTACTTCCCAATCCGTCTTCGTACTATTTTTAGGGATGGTAACGGCATCATAGGGACCAGTAAGTGTATGTGTCGCCTTCATAAAAATAATCGGCTCTTCAGGGATGTCCATACCAGACTCTTTTGCGTGGTCAGAATAATTTAATCCCACACACATAATCATTCCAGGACGAGCAACAGGGCTGCCTATCCGAACATTCTCCCCAATAGCAGGTAATTTATCTCCTTCGGATTGTACCAGCGTTTTTAGTTTTTCTAAACCTGCGTTTTGAAAAAAATCATGATTCCAGTCTTCAAAATGCTGGGAACAATCTAATCTTTTTCCTTTAATTTCTACGCCTGGTTTTTCTGCGCCTTTTTTACCAAATCTTAATAATTTCATTTCTTTTTATGTTAATTCTTGTTTTTAATTCAAGTGGCGAACAATATGAAAAAAATTATTTAAACTTCTATAAATGAAGCAAGAATTATTTCAAAAAAATGAATATAAACCGAAATTCGATAAAATTGAATACGCCTATTCTTAATTCATTCAGTCCCAATTCTGCTTTAAAAGCAGTAGAGAAATTACTAATTGCCTTAATATCTTGAAATAATTTCATCTGGTACTCACACAATCAATCAGCCTTTTACGATGTTTCCTATTGTATCTTTAACTATGACTATCCCGATTAAAAATACGGGACAAGTTGTGTTAAGTACCAAGTGTTGATTAATCAAATAAATGCTAGCTATCTTTGCATTAAGTTTATTAAATAAAAGTCAAAAATGAAAAAAAACAAGCTGTTGTGTTGTGATTGGGGAACCAGTAATTTCCGTTTGTATCTATTAGATATTGTTACTACCAAAGTATTGAGAATAGTGCAATCAGACCAAGGAATTGCTACTACTTTTGACGCATGGAAAAAGAATGGGCAAAACAATCGGGTTGATTTTTACCGTACTTTTCTGCATGCGCAAATTCAGCGATTAGCCACTAAAATAGGCGCAAATTTAGAATATGTTCCTATAATTTTATCAGGTATGGCTTCTTCTTCGATTGGCATGATAGAAGTACCTTATACGGAGGTACCTTTTGACATTGACGAGCCTAATTTATCTATCAAGCAATTTTCTGCGACCACCACATTTCCCAATGAATTATTTATTTATGGAGGGTTAAAAACCGACCAAGATGTCATGAGAGGTGAAGAAGTACAATTATTGGGATTGAGTCATTTAATCCATACAGAATCATCTATTTGTCTATTACCGGGAACGCATTCCAAGCATATTAGGATAGAAAATAAAAAGGTCGTCGATTTTCAGACTTTTATGACTGGTGAGTGCTTCGACTTATTTAGTAAACAAAGTATCCTCAAAGATTCTGTCAATGCAGGAGCAATTTTTAGTGAAACACAACAAGGTTTTTTCAAAAAGGGGCTTTTGAAAGCGCAACAAACAAATTTATTAAATAGTCTTTTTAGTGTACGAACCAATACGTTATTAAAAGACGTCACTGCGGAAAACAATTATCATTATTTAAGTGGCTTATTAATTGGGCAAGAATTAAAAGCATTGCAAGATTTTAAGGGGCAGTTATTATTAAATTGCTCCAATCATTTAGCTGTCATTTATGAATTCGCTTTAAAAACCTTACAATTAGACCATCAATTAACCGTAGTTACGAAGAGGGATATGGCGCAATGTATTCCTATTGCCCACACAAAATTATACCAAAATATATGAGTCAATTTTCAGAAAAACTATTTCAAGCCGTTCCTATTGTCGGTATTTTAAGAGGCTATCCAAAAGCAACTACTTTAAATATCGTTGATGCCTATTATCAGGCAGGTTTTACGACTATCGAAATCACGATGAATACGCCACAAGTGGCTGAAATTATCTCGGCAATTACTGCAAAATATAACGGCAAATTAAATGTAGGTGCAGGAACAGTTTGCAACGAAGCGGAGTTGGACATTGCCTTAGCCGCTGGCGCTCAATTTATTGTATCTCCAATTGTTGATATTTCTTTGATAAAAAAATGTAAGTCATTAGGTATACCTGTATTTCCTGGGGCATTTACGCCAACTGAAATATATCAAGCGTGGACAGCAGGCGCTAGAATGGTCAAATTATTCCCTGCGAATACTTTAGGCCCTAAATATGTCAAGAATGTGCTTGCCCCTCTAAATGATATTGAAATAATGCCTACAGGAGGTGTTAGTTTAGAAAATATAGAGGCTTATAAAAAAATGGGCGCAAAAGCTTTTGGAATGGGTGGTTTATTATTTGATAAGGGGTTGATTGCAGCTGAGGATTGGGATGGATTGAAAAAGAAATTGACAGTTGTTAAAGCAGCAATTATATAATCTTGGAAGAGCTTCCAGAACTTGGAAGTCTGGAAGCTCTATTGATTTTGGAATAAAGTGATTATTCCTATTCTCCCACTACCCCTCGAATATTCCAATTAATACTTTCTCCGCCAGAGAATGCATTAAAAGAAGTCCATTCATTGGTAGATTCTTGATACATCCAATCGCCATTGACATCTCCTGGACCAGCATCACAGCCAATAGATTGCAAGCCTCTATTTAATCTAAAACGAATACTCACCCAAAGGTCTTCTCCCGTAATCTCCAATGGTGTAGATAAAACGTGGGCATTAAAGGCATTCTGAGTAATTGTTCCTGTTAAAGTAGCTTCATAAACCACTTGTCCTGGCGCATTACTTGTTCCACCACTATAAATTTTCAAAGTTGTTTGCAATGGTGTTTCCGCTATATAATAAGAAATTTGTGTCAAATTTTTTCCAACATAATCTCTTGTCACATTTTCTGGAAATCGGGCAGCCGTTTCATAGGTATCAGGTGGTAAAATTGGTGCGGTGACATTATCGCTATCATATCGTAAAGAACTTTCCACGTTTCTTTCGTCCCCACCACAAGCGGCAAATAGTATAGCTAATCCGAGTATTAAAATATTTATCTTTTTCATGTTATCACTGTTAAAATTTAGTAAATGATTTCCAAAGAACTTTCTATGGGTCTAAATGAAATAATCCATAAAAGATTGTCTTTGTTGGTTTAAATTTCATTTACTTCGACGTTAAAAACAATGAAGAGAGGATGGTTTAACAAAAGTTTAAGCAGTCTGAGTAAATATTTAAGAAAGCCTTTTACTCCACCTTAAGCGTACGATAAACAATAGGACGCTTTCCGTTAATTTTAACATATACTGTATAAAAACCCGCTGGATAATTAGGGCAATTAATGGATAAGCGGTTATCTCCTTGTTTGGAAAAGCAAGTTTCCATTATTTTTCCTAGACTATTTGACACCATTATTTTTGCATCTCCAGATAATGGTTCGATAAAATTAATGGTCATTTCATTCACAAAAGGGTTCGGATGAACAATAAGATGCGGGGTGTTTTCTTGCTTAAATAATACAGGAATAGTTTTAGAATATTGATAATCACCACCTGCTTCTATATATTTTATACGATAATAACCACTTCCTAATTTAGGGCTTTGGTCTTGTAATTCATATTGGTAAACTGGCATTCCCATCGCATTTTCTAAATCAGGAAGCACCTCAAATTGATTCCCATCAATGGAATGTTCCAGCAGATAAAAAGAATTTGTTGTTTCATTTACTGTCTCATAATTAATACTTACCATTTCATCCGTCATGGCACTACTAATATTTCTAAAAGCAAAAGCAGGTGTAGTAGTCGATAAACTATCCAAAGGAGAAGCTGCTTGCGTACAATTTGCGCCATCCGCATTTAGAGCGCTATCCCCCGTATTGCCAATCAAAACAGCCGATTGATTGGTTAAATCAATTTGATAAATCTCTTGAGATACATTATAACTGACAATAAATTCTCCTTTATTAGTCATCCATGTCGAACCAATTGTACCAGTTGGTAGAGTCGCAATATTAAAACTACTCACCTCGCCAGTAATTGGATTAATACTAACAATATCGCTAGTCTCCGATGCTCCATATAATAAATTATTAGTTGGATGATAAGAGACATCCCCTAAAGCGGGAATAGTTTCCGATAATTCTACAGTCGCAGCTACCAAGACACCCGCACTAATATCTACTCGCTGTAAACGCTGAGCCTCATTATCTAATAAATAATAATTGCCTTCCAAATCAAAATCACCCGCTAAAAGGCCGACGTTAATTCCTTGAATTCTACCAACAACTTCTCGATCGCCGTTTCCACCGATTCTTATTAAATCAGTTGTCCCAAAACGAATCCCGTAAATAAAATCATCTTCTACATTATAACCTAGTGGATTTAGATTATTGGCTTCCGCTCCCAATGGAATTAAAGAATCATTGGCTAAATCCACTTGATTTAACTGTCCTTCTACTATTTGGTACAATGTGGGTTGACAATCAAAAGGGGGTAAAGCCACCACACAATCTGCGGTTCCAATTATAATCGAAGCAGTCTTTTCACAATTTTGTGCATCTGTAACTGTTACTTCATAAGAGCCAACGGTTAAATTATTTCTGTCTTCTATATTTTCGGTAATGTCTGCCCACTCGTATAGATAAGGAGGTATACCTCCGAAAGCACTTAAATTAATCTCGCCACTATTAGCTTCACAGGTAACATTCGTAATCGTAAATGGAATAATAAAATTTTCACAAGCAGTCGTCGAACAATCAGGTGTTGGAACGGCAATTTCTACTACTTGAAAACAAGCATTCCCATCCGAAACCGTTACCCTATAACTACCTCCAGCTAACCCTGTTCTATCTTCCGTTGTTGCGCCATCTTGCCAAGCAAAAGTTAAAGGCGCTATTCCATTCTCTACACTAAGGTCAATACTTCCTAGATTCCCGTCGCAATCTGGACTAGCAATACTATCAATTTGAACATTAAATGAATCGCATTGGACTGCACAATCTGGCGTAGCAATAATAATCTTTAAATTATCAGTACAGCCGTTTGCATCCGTAAGGGTCACCTCGTAATTTCCGCCTAGTAAGTTAGTCCTCATAGCCGAAGTAACACTAGTATCGTCTGACCATTGATAATTAATTGGTTCAACTCCATTTATAAAAGATACCTCAATACTACCTAAATTCCCAATACAATCAGGTGAAGTTGTTGCAATCAATTGAGCCGTAAATGCATTACAATCTAGTCCACAATCTGGAGTTGGAATCCCTACCGTTAGCATTGTTCCGCAGCCATTTGCATCCGTTATTCTTACATCATAAAACCCGCCCGTCAAATTAGAACGATCTTCCATTGTATCTCCATCTGACCACTGATAAGTAATTGGCGCAACACCATTAATTACGCTAATGTCAATCGTTCCTAAATTCCTATCACAATCAGGAGCAGTCGTGCTCGTTATTTCCGCAAAGAAAGTGCTACAATCTGGCACGCAGGAAGGTGTTGGTATATTTACTTCTAAAGTTCCCGTACAACCATTCGCATCCGTGATAGTTGCTTGATAATTGCCGCCTTGTAAACCTGTTCTATCTTCC
>Ga0129327_10000738_pt1 | contig 19637 bp, 19 predicted proteins | sample CPBDNA_6_FD_111799 | JGI IMG/M metagenome (GOLD analysis project Ga0129327, IMG submission 111799) | Freshwater to marine salinity gradient microbial communities from Chesapeake Bay, USA - CPBay_Spr_31_0.8_DNA | ecosystem: Environmental > Aquatic > Marine > Coastal | place: USA: Chesapeake Bay... | reverse complement strand
GCTTGACCCATGCATCAGCTGCGCCATTTTTCGCTTTTTCTGAGTCGGGCCGTAGCGCAGTCTGGTAGCGCACTTCGCTGGGGGTGAAGGGGTCGCAGGTTCAAATCCTGTCGGCCCGACCATATTTTATCGACCTCCCCGTAGGATTTGCCATTTTCAAATGGCAAATCCTACGAACTATGGCGAAATCGAAATTTAAAATTACCCCCTTCACCAATCCAAGCGGTGAAAAGGTCTGGCGACTATCCGGAACCTTAAATGGAAAACGCGTCCGAGAGAACCACAAAACTCGCCCTGAGGCCGTCTCAAAACGGCAGGAATACGAAATTGAACGTCTCAACGGACAATCCGAGGGGCAAACAGTTTGGACGACTTTAACACACGACCAGAATCAGGACGCGATTGCAGCAGTCAACATTCTCAAGCGAGCCAAGTTCAACAAATCACTGACCTTTGCAGTCAATTACTTGATTGAGCACTACCGAGAGGCGGAACATGCCGCACAAGTCGAGGATGTCGTTCAGAACTACATGGATGCCCGTTCGACCGACCAATCAAGAGGCTTGATAACTCTCAGGCAATATAAGGCGATCAATGCCGAGATGAATACCTTCAAGGCTGTTTTCGCAGAGCGCACAATCGACACAATCAGCAGCGACGAGCTGAAAGAGTATCTTGAGGGCAAGCCTCTACACTCACGCCATGCGGCTTCTCTCAAAACATGGAACAATCGAAGAGGGTTCCTCAGCACTTTCTTCAAATACTGCCTCCACATGAAGCATGTCGCCACTGATCCGGTGGTCTATGTTCCACAATTCAAGATTCAGAAAGCACGGGGCACGGCGGACACATTGACAGCGGAACGAGCGAAAGAATTCATGCACTGGCTGGAATCATACAAAGGCCAGCAAAACAAAAATGGCCAATGGTGGGGCAAGCCCGGTTGCATGCTGCCTTACTTTGCATTGACCCTATTCGCCGGAATTCGACCCGATTGGGAAACTGGCGAAATGAGTAGCCTCCGCCCGGAGCACATCCGTCTCGACACTGACGTCATTTTCATCGAGCCCGCAGTTTCCAAAGTGAACGAAAAGCGCAGTATTAAGATTCAACCGAACCTTCGCATGTGGCTGGAGAAATACCCTCTCGACGAGTATCCAATTCTGCCACCCCGTCGCCTCAAACACATGTTCCGAGAAATCCGCAAACATTGGGAGCTTCCGCCAGACGTGATGCGACACACCTACATCTCTATGACTGTTGGCGCTTTTCGCTCTGTAGGTGATGCTGCCCTACAAGCAGGCAACTCGGAAGCCATAATTCGTAAGCACTACCTCGATCTGAAATCTGTCGAGGAGGCAGATGAGTTTTGGCGGATTGTTCCTGCGGGAGGCAAGCTATCGAAGGAAATGAAGAAGCAGAATGGGCGGTATTTGAATCACTGACTCCTCATGGGTAAAAGATAACAATTGCAAACCTCAACACCTTCTAGTTTCTGTTAGGTGTAGCTCTAACCTTCTGTTAAGGCTATTGTCTTTGTATTCTGTAGTAATGTCTGTAGGCCAGAGTTTAGATCAGCAATTCGTAAAAGAACGGCCAAGGGAAGTCAGTGGTTCTCGGTCTGCTAATCGTTTTGATTTTCAGCTCAGTTATGCATTTAGTGAATTGTTGCGCCTACATGAGTTAGGGCAGTCTTTTTTGATGTTTTTCGACTTCCATGAGGACTTGGTTGTTTTTGATTCCGAAAACCAACCCCAAGGTGCTGACTTTATTCAAGTAAAGAGTCGCAAGGCTTTGTCTAACTGGACTCCAAGGGGACTGCTCTCGGTCAAAGGAGAGCAGTCCCCAGAAACTGACTCCATCTTAGGCAAGTTACTTGAGAATCACAGGAAATTTGATGACTCAACTCAGTTAACCTTTCTCTCAAATCGTGGTTTAAGCGCCAAGCTCGCATCAGGCGAGAAAGCGCAAGATTTTGAGCAGATCTTTTTTGGTGATTTAGATGAAGATGTGAAGCAGACTATTCGCGAAAAGCTTAGTGTGCAAAAGACAAACCACTCTGATTGGGATGGGCTGAATAAACTCCTATTTAAAAGGACAACACTGGAGGTAGATGGCCATGTGACCATGACAAAGGGGTTATTGGCTGAATTCTACCAACGTTGTTATCCCGAATCAAAAGCGCCGATTGCTCTGATATATGACTGTATCTCAGGTGAATTGCGCTCCCGCAACAATCATGAAGGACAATTCCTTAGTTTTTCTGAGCTACGTAAACAAAAGGCTATCGGCAGCTCAGATTTCAGAAGGATGATTAGAGCCCCCCTTGATTATGAAACCTCGAATGTTCGCTGGGAACGAATGCAGCAGGCTCTACAAGCTGATGGCTATACTTTCTCGCAATGCAGAAAGCTGAAACAGGCTTGGGAATGCTATATCGTTGAGTCTATGGATTATAGTAACGATCTTCTAACAGTATTGAAGCAAAGGATTGATGAGGCGGTTTCGAATTATGAGGACAGCCACGAAAGTTACACAATGAGAAGCTTGGTTGATGCTGTCGCCAATGCTCTATCACCTGATTTCTCGAAGCAGTATGATGTCAATTATCTTAAGGTTTCAGTAATCGATAACCTGTGCAATAGCCATGAACAATTACCGAAAATTAATACGGAATCTCCGAAAGAAGAATGAGAAACTTACTATTACAAAGTATAACTCTGGTCTCAAGAAAAGAGAAGACCGCCAAGAAGGTCAGCTTCCATCCAAAGAGAAATCTGATCATCGGGAAAAATGACACGGGCAAGTCGTGCTTGCTTAAGAGTATCTACTATGCGTTTGGCGCAGAGCCTCCGCAAATGCATCCTGATTGGCTAGCTACTGGTGTCTCAATTCATCTTCGTTTCACCATTGATGGGAAGGCATATAGTATCTACAGAAATGGCAATTCCTATTCGCTATTCGATGACGGCGACAAACTAATACAAACATTCGATAGTGTAACTACTGGGATAGGCCCAAAGCTGGCTGAATTGTTAGGTTTTAATCTTAAACTACTTAACCATCAGAAAGAACTAATTACCCCGCCACCGGCTTATCTATTCCTTCCGTTCTATATTGATCAAGATACGGGATGGGGCGACACTTGGAATTCGTTTAGTCGCCTTGCTCAGTTGCCTAGATGGAAAAAGCCTCTAATTGACTACTTCCTTGGGATGAGGCCTGACGAGTGGTATCGCCTTTCGGCAAAAAAACAGATAGCCCAGGATGAGTTGGACGAACCAAGAAGGCTTAAACGAGCCCTCGAAGAGTTGCTCGAAAGTAAGCGCGAGGAGCTGGTCGGCATAGATTTCGATGTTAATATTGTAGAGTTTAAAAAGGAAATACGTAAGCTTCTCGATGCGTGCAATGAACTGAAGAAGGTTCAATCTAAATACCGAGAGATGATCATCGAATTAAGAACTGAGCAGATTCGCCTGGAAGCTCAGATAGATATAGTGAAGAGAACAAGAGATGATCTACAGGATGACCAAGAATACGCGTTAAGTTGCGATGAAGGCCATCTAGATTGCCCGACATGCGGTGCACAGTATGACAATAGCTTCAACGACCGCTTTGGTATAGCTAAAGATACAGCGACTTGTAGTGATTTATTGAGCGAGTTGCGCGAAGGACTTCATAAAGTTAAAAATGAAATCCAAAAGCACGAAGATGTCGTCAGCGAGTCTCATGATCGACAAATAAAAATTGAGAAGGCGTTAGCAAGTCGACAAGGTAAAGTTAAGCTCAAAGATCTCATTAAGCTTCATGGAAAGCGTGAAGTGGTGAGAGAATTAGATGCCGAAGTTGAGGCACTTAGAAAAACAATATTCAAATTAGAGGTTTCAATCGAAAGACTGATTAAAGAAATGGCAGTTTTCGATGATCGAGAGAGAAAAAAGCGTATTAAAACTCTCTACGGGCAACGATTTAAAGATGCGGCGCAGCGCCTAAATGTAACTAAGCTTGCCTCTCGTGTATTTAAAGAAGTTGGCCCCAAGATTGCCGAGAGCGGTAGTGACCTTCCTCGTGCCATTTTAGCCTATCAATTTTCGATCCTATCAATCATCGCTGAGACAGAGGATTTGCAAAGCTTTCCGTTGATTGTCGATGCTCCAATACAGCAAGAACAAGACGATGAGAACCTAGAGAAGATACTTAGTTTTATATCAAATTCGTGTCCTGACGGTTACCAACTAATACTAGGACTAGTTGATTCTGTTGATTTTAAGCTAGATGGAGAGCTAATTGAACTAGGTGATAAGTATGCGCTGATGGGGCAGGAAAACTACGATATGCTCAGTAAAGAAATTGAACCTTTTGAGACAATGAATCTATTGTTTTAGGGTGTATGCAGAATATTTTACTCCATGCATTGGGAAATGAAATCCCAACTTCCCTAATAGGCTTATACTCGTCGTGATTTATAACGCAGTTTTTCAGCTAATGCGTCCAACTGGCGCTCTTTGAGCTCTTTCAAGGATTTGGGTGGAGCTTTCAGCTCAAGTTCAATTGCTGCGAATTGCTTGATCTCTTCATCACTTAAATTCAAAGTCTTCGCGGCTCCATGAATGAGCCGATATTTCTGCTTCCTCCATTCGTCATTATTCGATCTACGAAGGGATCGAGTTCTCTTTCCCGCTTCTTGATTTAGCCAACTCATAGCATCGTCAAACTGATCAACAGGGAGTGTTTTATAGCTAGTGCATTTAAACATGTTTTTCAGCGTTCCGTATAACTCACGATAAGAACTGCTCTTTCCCGCATCTTCGTCGATTTTAGAAATAGCTGCGACCTTGTCGCTTATCTGTTTGGATTGCTCTTCGCTAATGTGGCTTTCGTTCGGCTGTATGATTGGACGTTCGATCTTTTTTTCTGAAATGTTAATATCCCTGCCAGCCATATTTATACGGTTCCCATTCCCAGATTGTGTGATGTTTATATGGCTTTCAGATGACGCCCCTGCCTGATTCAAGACCGTTTCAAGCATATCTAGTAAGCCGATTAGTTTCGCATCAGAGGCTATATCATACGGTTGAAATTCTTCGAGTAACACCTGCTGTCTAGCGATTGATTCTGGCCTAGAATCTACCTTCTGAATTGCATCAAGCACGTCCTGTTCTTTCGCAAAGCGTTTTGCGATGTGATCACGCAGAGCACAATATCCATCCGAGACTGCCTTCGTAAATGCGTTTTCAATAGGCTTCTTGAGAAAAGCTGAGGCTGACACAATGACTTTGAGTGCGGTTTCCCATTCCATATGACTTATTGTTTCCAAGTGGCTCCATTTCGACAAGACATTCTTCAGCCTCCTAAGCATAATAGTAATTTTGCGGGAAACGCTTTTCCCCTGATCGAGTCGCTGTCTCTCACACCCCTTTCGAGCGGGGAGAATGCCCCGCAACGCCCCCTATGAATGGCAGGCCGTCCGCCGCTGCGCTCTGGCCGCCCATCCATTCATTCCACTGGACTGAGAGGCAAACAAGCTCGGCGGACCTCACTCAATTGCCTGTCTTCTCAGCTACGAGGTAGTCACCTCCAATAACGGGTTTTCTAGCCTGTTTTCCGCCATGCGGAAAGACATTGTGCCAGCCCTCCGCTGGAACCCGTCAAGGTAGTATTGGCCTTGATTTCAGGAACCTTTTCGGCTCCCGACCTCTATTCCTGAAATCCCCTTCGGGGCAGGCCAATCTCCACCTTGACTGGACGGCTGCGCCGTCCGCTCCGGGCACTCTCTAGCTTCGCTCGCCGCTTGGCAGGAAAAACATGGCTTTCAATGAAGGAAGTCTAACCAAAGGAGATTAAAATGACACTTATAGCAGAACCTACTACCCTCGATGAACAACGCATCTATGTTGCTTGTCTGGCTGCCTACAACTCAGGAACCTTACACGGCGAGTGGATTACATTGACCGACGATATAGACGAGACATGGAACCGCATTCGTAGCGTGCTTGCATCCTCACCGATATCCGACGCGGAGGAATGGGCAATCCATGACTTCGAGGGCTTCGGAGGCGTTCGCCTTTCCGAATACGAAGGCATAGAGCGGGTGCATGAACTCGCTGATTTCCTTCAATCTCATGATGAGGTCGGAGCCTTAGCGCTCGATCACTATAACGGTGACATTGAAGACGCCAAACGCGTCCTTGATAATTACATGGGATGCTACAAGAGCATTGCCGACTATGCCGAAGAAATCACGGAGAGTTGCACGGAGATCCCCGAACATTTGGAACGCTACATTGATTACGAACGCATGGGGCGCGACATGGATTTGAGCGGTGATATTCTCACACTTTCTACTCGCTTCGATCAGGTGCATATATTCCTGAATAGCTAAAATTTTCGGCTCCCCGCCAGCGGGGAGCCGTTCTGCTAACCAAAGGTTATCGTGCGCGAACCGTGCAGTTCGCGGCGAGCGCTTCGCGCACGTCATCAACGTTAAAACGCACAAGGTGCCCGATCTTGATATATGGAATGCGACGCTGCGCTTGCATTTGGCGAAGCCAGCGAAGGGAGGGACGTGCTTCGGGTTCAAAAAGAGCTTCAAGCAGACCCTTTGCATCGACCAGCTTTCCGCTCTCGGTGGTGAAGGTTTCGTTTGTGGGTGTCATACCCTTAGAACGCAGAATCTATGTGAAATAAACGGCAGTCAGATAACTTTTCATGAAAATATCTCGATTTCCTATCGGAAAAGAATTTCCATTCAAATATGGATCTGACACGCGGAGAACTATTGGAAGCATTCAAAGCTGCAAAAGCCGCCCGCGAGAGCATTGAAGTTCGTCCTGAGCCGGAACGCGTTTCCAAGTTTGACCGTGAATGGCAAAAAGGCACCTCGCTCTACGAAGTTGAGAATATCAACCAACCGTTTAACGAAGCAGCTCAGGCAAAGAATGTTCCCGAACAAGTATCCAAAGACTCGGATATGATCAAAGGAGAGAAGAACACGCCCGAGCTCAAACCGAAATCACCAGAACGGGAGCAGGTAGACCGTGAAGCCCACAACGACAATATGGAGAAAGACGATCAGGCCGCGAAGGAAGCTCTACGCCTTGCCGAGCAATTACAGAAGCGTGACGACTTCGACAATGATCGCGGACGAGACATGGGGATGTCACGCTGAAGCCCTGTTTTGCAGATTGCTGGCTTCTTTAAAAATTAAATCTGAATTCAATTTGAGCGTTTTGATTGTCGATCTTACTTTCTTGTTTTCGGTAGATTGCAGGCCTAGCTGCCGGAGGTTGTTCTGATACCCAAAAAACGAAATAAATGTAGTTCGCTATAATCAGTTTTGATTTCTGATTTAGTTTTGAACCACCGCTGTTGAAATACGAAGTGACAATTGCTGATAGTCGTTGGTCAACGCCTATATCCAATTCAGTTTTCGCTATGTATTCGATGAACTGCGCGCGTGTTGGTTTCTCAATGAAAGAAGTGTATGTTGATCCCGCTGTAATCACAGGCTTTCCAGAAGCGTCTAATACTGCAGGGATTCGAATGAACTCCTTAAAATCATCGAAGTAATGGAAGATCGACTCTATGAGAGCCATGCGCCCTTCAAGGTATCCAGCGACCTTTGCATCGTAAGGCTTTTTAAGAAAATTTTCGTAAGTCGGTTCGGGCTCTGTTACTTGTTCAACCTTATTTGACGATGTTGGAGGTTTGGTCTGAGTTACACTAGGCACAGTTCTCGATTGCTCAGGTTTGGTCGCTTTTTTCTCAGGCAAGTCGATCTCGGATATAATTGTGAGGAGAAGGACGATGGCACCGACGACGCCCAACCCGATTAGGCCACGCTTGCCGTAGAGGATCGCTTGGCGACGGAAATTTTCCCAATAAAGTTGTTTTGCCCGTTTCTTAGCTTCGATTGCTTCCAAGCGTTTACGTTCAGCCTCGGCACGTTGCCTCTCTAGTTCACGCTGTCGTTCTTCCTCCTCTCGCCGCTCCTTTTCTTCAAGCTCAAGTCGCTTCCGTTCTTCCTCCGCTTCGCGCTCGGCCTTCAATCGCTCGGCTTCTCGACGCTTTCTTTTTTCCTCTTCTCGTTTGATCGCCGCCAGTCGGCGTTTCTCTGCCGCGATCAGCTTTGCTTCTTCCTCCGACGCTCGCTTTTCAAGAAATTCCAAGTAACGACCGACATAATCTGTGAGGGCATCAAGAGGTGTAGGTAATTCCTCCGACGACTCGAAATGCAATTTCCGTCGATTAGTTCTCAGCTTACCCAATTCGTCATGGCGATATTCGTCCAGCCGACTTACCAAGACACCATCATGCGGGGAGCGTATGCCTAAATTAATCGTGCTATCGTCGCAAACCTCGACATCCAATGATTCGACTTCATCTACGGCTTCCTTCGTAAACGGATTATCGGCATGAAGCGCGAAGGCTCCAACCTTTGCGATCAGATCGCCTTTGCTAACCTCGGTTTCAAGATCGGTATACCACTCTTCGATTTTCAGGCCACCTTCACCAACATATTCGCCCAAGCTATTTCCCCAAGATAGATCAGGTAATCCGATCACATCCTTTTCGACGATGAAAGGAGGCGGCGCGGTCTCTAGGTAATCGGGGTGCCCTTCATACCAGCCAATAAAATACTCATCTTCAAAATAATTGCAGCGTTGAACCGCCGTCGCCCGCTGTCCCGAAGACACAATGAGCGCAAGACCGGGATATAGCCGATTCTCTTTCTCCTTAATTTCTGCAAGATGCAGATCGAGTTCATCCGGCGTGATCAAAGGTCGATGATACAGATGCTCATTGGTTCCTTTGGTCTTTGATTTACTGCTGCCAGTCGTTTCCGATTGATTCTCTGTAAACGTCTCCGACTCATTCTCCGACATTGTGCGGGAGGTAGATTCGCCCTCGGTCTCTGATGAACTGCTACCGCTCGTATAGGATTGGTTCAGGCCGAATGTTTGAGAAAAGCTTTCTCCGGTCGTGTGAGAATCACTTTGACCTTCGGAGAAAGACTTACTGCGGGAGCGATTGATGCCAAAGTTACTCCCGGACGTATAGCCGTGGCTTTCCCCGCTCGTGTCTCCTTCGCTACTGTTCCAATGCTCCGATCCACTACCGCCGAGTAAACCACTTCTGCCGGAACTCCCACGCGATAAACTGCGCGAGGTATTAAAGCCTCTATTCTCGCTACTGCTACGGCCATAGCTCTGGCCGAGTGATTTTGAAATTGAACGGCTACGGTTCGTGCCGGTCGTGTGGCTCTGGTTCGTGCCTTTGGTATTACTCTCGGAGCTGCCATGCGTTTCGCTCTCGCTCTCACCATGTGTGCGGCTCCGTGATGCACTCTCGGCCTCGCTATAAGATGTTCCTTTGGTTCTAGCCGTGGATGTGCCGACCGCTTTGCTTTTATTCGTGCCTGTGGTCTGGCTGCTAGTTGCTGTGTCGCGTCTGACTTCGGTCTCACCCAGCATTTTGGAAATGTGTGGGGCGGTGAGTTGATCGGCAGCATCGAGGCCAAAGAAAATCTTAAGCCCTGTATTCGCCAGGAATGTTTGCCACTTGTCCTTATAGGTTCCCTTAAGTTGCTCCAGAGATTGAAGCACGAAAAACATGCGAACACCGTAACCTGCAATCTGGGCGACAGCATTCTCGATGCTCTCCATGTGCTTGAGTCCGGCAAATTCATCCAAGACCATCAACACGTCGTGACCACACTTGGGTTTACCCTTCGTTGTTTCCATTTGGGAAGTGATGAGCGAGATCATCATACGCAGCCAACGGTAATGCGTGGGCATATAACGTTGCGGAAGGGAAAGGTAAACGCTCACGCCGCGTTCGTCCGTTTTGAGATCAGACAAAGCGAAGTCCGACTGCTTCAAGCACTCTTGCAAACCGGGGCTGTCCAGAAATTCCGTATTGGTGACTGCCGTTTGCAGAACGCCGTCGAAGCCACGGTCATTCTTCTGCAGCATATTCAGGTAAGTATCGCCCAAGCCCGAAACAACTCCGTTTAGAGCCTCGTTGCACTGCACCTCTTGCCAGAGTAGTTGCTGTGCAGATGGAATTTTTTCGTATTCAGTCTCTTGCAGCGCTTGAACACTTTTCCAATCTCCACGGGTGAGGAGTTCGCGGAGCGTGACCAGATTGCGCCGCCCCTCGTATCTAGATGAGGTCGCTACGTGAAGAATAAGTGCCTTCACCATACCACGAGCCGACTCATTCCAAAAAGGCTCGGGTGATTGTTCGCGCACAACAACTAAAGCGTCCGCTATGATGGCTGCCAGATCAATGATCTCAGGATTATCCGGATCGAGCACGTCCAGCGGATTGTAGCTTGAACGATATTCTTCATCGACACTCGCAGAACGGAAGGGGTCGAGCACATGCACTGCTTGTCCGAGGCCTTCGCAAAATTCCGAACCCTTGCCCCGCCGTGCAGCGGTGACGGTTGCATTTTCAGCCTTCGGGTCAATGACCACAACGGAACCCAACCAAGTGCATAAGTTTGGAATGATCACACTCGTTCCTTTGCCGCCACGGGTGCCCGCTACGAGGCAAATATGCTTCTTATCGTTATACCCCAATGCGGTTTCGGTCACGGGTGAACGTCCCAGCCAAAAGTCGCCCGGTTGGTAGGAAAAGCTTTCAGCAAACTGAACAGGATTCGCCCATTGTGCTGAGGCGATATTGGGACGTTGGCTTGGCGGATTCATAAACGGTCTAATCAATACACATCAGCCCCGCTAATCCACCTCAAAGTATCCGCTTATTTCTGAATTCATGGGCAGCGTTTCGCAGAGGCTACCCAACGCGCTCTGGGTGGTTAATTGCAAACGAGGTATTCACAGTGGACACCTTGGGGTCGTTCTGCTCGAAATCGAGCAGAGAGGATGCCGCCTTGGTCTCCCTTGCTATTGCGCGTTTGCAAGCTTGGCGCAATTCGAAGCGTCTTCATTTCGAACGATACTATGCTACTGCGGAGGAGGGGGTATCGATTTCCGCATGTTTTGAGTAGACCGTTTTCCCCATCACTTGTTTGGGCACCGTGGATTTACGAAACAACCGACCCTTATTTACAGCTAATCGTATCGGCGTGCGTTTGCTGTCAATGGGACTGGCCCGCGCCAGTGGCCTACGGCCACCCGTGTTGCCCATGACAGCGGCACTAAGACACGCCGCTTTTCGAATACCTGTAAGGGTCGGATGTTCCGATCCACGTTAAACAAGAAAAGGAAAACGAAAATGACTACTCAAAACCAAAATGGAAACAGCACACTGCCCACTCACCGGGTGTCTTTCTCACGTATCGTGGGACAAAATGAAGACGGTTCGGATAAGCTTGGCCCAGCCCGTGAAATCGGAGCTGTTTGGGCACGCAAGGGAGACAAGAAAGGCGGCATCCTCAAACTCGACCATATTCCGGTCGAATTGACCCGCCACCAAGGTGTCCTGTTCTTAGTTCCTACAGAACAGTCTTCCAATTAACCACCCAGAGTGCGGGGAGCCTAATCGCTCCCCGCGCCTTTTTTCTAAAGGAGATTTCCATGAGTATTGAAAAACAAATCTTTGATGAACTAATTCGACACATGCCCGAGCTTGGCTTTCATCCCCACAATCAAAAGTCGAAACTACGTGCGCGTATCGGGATCACCGACAACCCCGACATTGCAATAATTCGTGACTATGCTGTGGAGGTTTTCGTCTTCCCGAAGCTGAAGCGAGCAGTCGCGAAATCATATCTGACAGGGGACAAATTAACCAGACCGAAGCATATTCAATCGGAAGCAGAATTGAACCGCTGGCTCCTGCAAATGCTGGCAAGCAATCGCTTTGCCCGCGTCTAGTGATACTAGATTGCCGAATTGCGTTCCGTGGCTAGTCCATGGAACGCAGTCGCATGATTCTACCAGCGATCATTGTCGCAGCCAGCCACGAGCTATCGTAAGGCGCGGAGTTCGTAATTTCGTCGGAACAGATCGTGAACAGCACGTCGAGTTCTACGTCGGATCGTTGGCTTAATTCATCGAGAGATAGAGGTCGCATAATTTGTCTCCTTGTTGCTTTGAGGCTCAAACCATTCCGAGCCTTTCCCGTCCCCCGGCTCATCGCAGTGGGAAGGTCGGTGGTTTGCCGAGAAGCAACCGGAGACAATGGCGCGACCTTGGATCTCCCGAAAAGCGGACGATACGACTCCCCAAATCGGCAACAATGCGGACGCTTGTTTCGTTCCGAACCAAGCGACTTGTTGCGCAAAGCTTCGTTTAACTGAACCCGCCTAGAAACAAAATCGAACTTTCTGAAGGCAGTTTCGGTTATTAAGGGGCTGTTAACCGTTCTTATGTTAAACTCATCTTTAAGATGGGTAGCCAGATGTGTTTTTGGTGCCCAAAAACGGCGCTAAAGCGCATCTGGCAAAGGACATTCCATTATCCTTTGAACCATCGGGGAGCGCTTCCGCCTCTCCACCACGGGGAAGGGTTCAGCCCCTTCCATAACTGCAAAGAGAGATTTCGATCTCTCTTTTGAAACTCAACGATCCGGCTTTGGAGCTTGCCCGCTCCACCGGAACCAAACCATGGCCCAAGGGTTTTCGACCCTTGGATGCCGACCAAGGATACGTCCTTGGATGCGACGGGCGAGCAGGAGACGAACATGGCACGGCCTACGAAATCAGAGCACGAGAAACGCGACAAGCGGTTCAATCTGCGCTTTACGGAAGCGGAGATTGAGCACTTGCGTGCTCAGGCGGCTACCTGCGGTATGCCGCCGCACGAATATGCGCGGCAGCGTATCCTCGGCCATGTCGTCAAACCAGCCAAAAGCCAAATCGAGGCTTCCGTCGTTTCCGAACTCAACCGCATCGGCGTGAACGTCAACCAGCTCGCACGAGCGGTGCATACCGACCGCAGTTTCCAGCAACACTGGCAATCCATCTGCAATCAGCTTCAAGTCACTTTGAGCAAGGTTCTACTCAGCTATGATCCCTAAACTACACGCTAAAGGCAAAAGCTTCAAGGGGGCTGCACTCTACCTCCTGCATGACAAAGACCAGGCGACGACGACCGACCGTGTGGCGTGGGTGCAGACCTGCAATTTTGCGGTCGATGATCCCGGCATGGCGTGGAAAATTATGATCGCCACATCCTATAGCCAGGATCGTTTGAAGGAAGAGGCCGGGATCAAAAACACCGGACGCAAATCGAAGGATCACGTGCTGCACTTGAGTTTGTCTTGGCATCCCGATGAAGCCGACGGATTGACCCGCAACGAAATGATGAAAGCCGCCGCAGGCGCTCTCAAAGCATTGGGTGCAGATGAGCACCAAGCTCTCGTAATTTGCCATACGGACGAACACCAGCCGCACGTCCACATTCTGGTCAATCGGGTTTCGCCCGAGGACGGGCGAATGCTTTCTTCCAGCAAAGAGAAAGAGAAGCTTTCTCGATGGGCGCAGGCATACGAAGAATCCCGAGGGAAGATCTTCTGCGATGAACGGGTGCTCAATAATGCCGCTCGTGATCGTGGCGAATACACCCGTGGGGCGAAAGACACACCAAGGCACATTCTGGAACTGGAAAAGGCGGCACGTCAGCGGGTCAGCCCCGAAGCTGCCGACAAATTGTCTAAGCAACATCGTGAGAAAGACAATCAACTCGCTACCCGCATTCGAACAATTGAAAAACGCCATGAAGCCGAATGGATTGACCTTCATGCCACGCACAACGAACGAAAGAAATCTATCCGTGAGACGGAGATAAGAGGGCTTTCGGATAACATCAAATCGATCCGTGAAGACTTCCGCCCGAAGTGGCGCACACTTCACAACAAACAGCGCGACGCATTGAAGGCTTTCGAGAAGCGCGAACAGCATCTCACTGGACGGGTGGAAAATGCTTTCCGTGGATTGAACCTGAGAGAAATGATCACAGGGCAGGCTCCTTCTGGTGCCGTCAAAACGCTTTTCGACACTTTTGCTTCATCGGGAGCGAGGTTGGCCGCACTCCAACGAATACAGCAGGCTGAGAAAAATAAGCTCACTAAAGAGCAAAAGCAGAAAGAGCGTGGAGCCAAGTTGGAGGCGAGGAAGGCGCTTCAATTGAAACTCGATTTCGAGCGAAAGCAGTTCTTCTCCAAGCGCTCAGATGTGATGCTCACTCAGTCGATGGACAAAGCTTTCATCCGCACGAGCTGGCGAAAGCGCCATGAGGACAGGGAAAGCAGTTGGAATAAGCTCATTCGAGCCGAGGAACTCAGCAGTGAATTCAACCGCGTCTCGGCTCCTAATCTTGATAAGAGTAAGAAGGATGAAAAAAGAGCGCTTCTCGAACATGCAAAATCGCTCGCTGAGAAATTTAATCGCAGGCAGCAATCAACGGGCATCGAGAGAGGTCAAGACCGGGGACGTTGATCGTATGCCATCCGTGCCTGTGTGATAATATATCTTACGGAAAATAAACCATTCCCATGGTAGCAAAAAGTGAATTTCTTGGCAGCTCGAGAAGGATTATGTCAAAAGCTGATTGCTTCAACTCGTCCGGCACGTCGCGCACTTCGCCCAATCGACGAGCGTTCCCGCTCATTGGCCGCAGCCTGAATAGCTTCCGCATCTTTATGTGACCAGTTGACCAATAGCTTCTCCACGGTGCGACCACGTTTCACCATCGAAATCCCCACATTGAAATCAGAGAGCTGATTAACCTCTGCGAGTGCTGGCTTGAGGCAATGCTTGTTCAGGTCTGCGAATCGCTTGAGTTTCCCTTTTGGAACCCCCATCAGAGTGCGCAGCTTATCAACACCAAACTCTTCATATTGCTTGTGCATCCCAATACGGCGAGCGACCATTTCATACAGCCGCAGAGAGTATTTTGACGAAAGCGAATACATGATCTGCGATTTGATTTTCGCCCAGATGCGACTGTTCTCAAAGATCGACACGAGTTCCGACGGGAACGTCCAATAGAAATACCCTTGCTCCTGTTTTTCTTCCGCATTGGAACCAATCAAATGGACACGTAGCGTCTTTTCTTCACCCGTCTTGTGGTGCTTGTATTGGATACGTGCCCACGCTCCCATGAGCGTGTCAAATGCCTTGTTGAGCCGATCATTGCTCTCATGGGAACCACGTAGCACCGCCTTACTGATCCGGTGAACTTTGTTTCGATCTCCAACATCCGACCATGCGTGTGCCAGCAGTTGGTTATACATGATGAGTTCAGCACGATTTAGCGGCGTGATTTCCACGAAATCAACCAGTTCACCCGGCTTGATGATTTGGCCGACATTCGACGGATCAAGCGGATGACCTGAACCTCGAATACCAATTGTGCCCGGAACTTTATCTTCTGAAACGTTCGGTTCATGGATTGATGCCATGTTCAATACCCCCTTTGCCAAAGAACTTCGATAGGCTACGATCAGCCATGCAGTTAGTATGCCCTGTAAAAGTGAGACGAACAAAAGAAACTATGCAGACAGTCTCACTTTTCCACAGGGCTAACAGCCCAATGCCTCACTTATTGCGCCCAAGACCTCACCGAAAACCGCCCAATAACTCACACGACTCAGCCCCTTCTCTCACCTAACCCACCCATATTCTCACATCAAGGAGATCAAGCCTTTGAAAGCGTTGAGGAATTCTGCGTGGAATTAGAACTTAGAATATAAAGAACCTAAGAATGCAAAAAGTGAGATATTGGGCAGGTGATCTATTTATTGGAGACAGCGCACTCGCGGAACCTCCTCCGTCGTTGCTTGGCAGGAGGGAGAGAGGCGAAATTAGCCTCCCTCATTTAAGAGTGAGAAATTGGGCAGCTTTCGATGCTTAGCTTCTTTGAGTGCGTCCAATGAGCGTTCGATGATTTCTGCCATGCTGACGGGGCGTTGCTCACGCTCAGTAGCCTCATCTGACAAGCGGCAAATCAGTTCATAGGTCTCCGGTTTTATCTTGGTGTTGAAGGGATAGGTGCGCCCCGTCTTAATCCGCGTCCGGCGTTTCGGCTGATCTGCTAAAGTGAGTTCACTTTTAGGAAAAGTTGCCGAAGGAGCGCGGCTATGAAAGCCTGCTTCATCACTGATCTGTTGCACCCTTTGTTCGATTTCAGGGCGAGACATCGGCAACCCCTCCCCCAAGTCATCAAAATTGAGATTCAATTTAGCACGGTCGTTGTCGCTTGCAGTCATATCTACCTCCTATGCTGCTTGTGTGGATTGAGTGTGCCGCCGTCTCAGTCGATTCAAGATCGCATGAGCATAGTTGGCAGCATCGGCTTTTGCTTTCACTAAGCCGCTCACTTGGCTTTCGCTCAGATCATGTAAGCAACGCCCCGTTGAAAACATCGTTTTGAAAGCTTCCCGCTCGATAAGCTGTGCGTCCAAGACCTGAATCTGAGCATCTTTGAGTTGGTTCGATATATCCAAAAAGTTGCGTGTGAGCAGTGCCGCCGGAAGACGGATAAACAAAATTGCGTAGTCTATCGTGCGGCCAAATCCCTTTTCGGTGCGTTTCACCAGTTTGATGGCCTCAGCAGCTTCGTTCGCATCCAGAATAGAGCCTTGAACGGGTATAATCACCAGATCGGCTTTACTTACTGCATAGGTGACACGCATATTCTTGGTGCCTTCCAGATCAATCAGAACGGCCTTCGTGCTTTGCTTGGCTCGCTCGATATTATCCAAAATGGTTTCCTCGCTATCATCGCAGATAATATCCAGTTTGTGTGGCTTTCGACCTAATACCGCCCACCGCTTGAATGGATAGTTGGGATCTGCATCGATAATGGAAATACGCTCTCCGGTTTGATGAATGAGTTCACTAGCTAGCGTGAGTGCCGCAGTGGTCTTGCCAACCCCTCCTTTTGGAGAAACGAACGCAATGACAGGTGTTTTAGACATGATGCCTCCTTTCAAAGAAACAGGTATTGATAACCTGAATACAAGGATACGCTGCAATCTTTCCGAAAGCAAGAGGCTGCCTATCAGATGGGCAGGCGCAATCTACTGGACAGATTGCTGCAAGCTTGCGGGTGGCAAGCTGCAATACATTTATCGACCTCTACCTTGACCACGCTCTTGGTCTTGTTCCTTGGCTTGCTCCAAGGCGGATTCGACCGCTTTGAATTTATCTTTTTGGCCGAGTAGCATTTCACGCAGTTTCTCACGTTCTGCGGGTTCAGGCTTCTTGCCAAAATCTGCAATCAGATTATCAACTTCGTTTTCGGGGAACTTCTCAGGTGTATCTCTCTCAGCCATCTTATTTGCCTCCTTCGCTTAGGTATTCGGCGATGCGTTTGCGCCCCAACTTAATCCAATCGCCAATCGTGGATGCGGAAGTTCCGGTTTTCTCGGCAATTTCCATGTGGGTAAATCCATAGCGACCATGTAGCCAAATGGCTTCCTTCTGTGCGTCGCTCAGTTCAATGCCGGGATATTGCTCAAAGAAGACTGCCTTGAGACGTAGCTCTTCTGCATCAGTGTATGCCTCCGGCACAGTCTTGGTTGAGCGGCGCTCAGGAAGCTGGTCAGTCGGTATTGCAGGTTTGCGTTGTTTCTCGCGGTAGTGGTCGATAAAAAGATGTTTCGCTTTGAGACGAAGGCGGGGCAGATGTTTAATATGCTCATCCTTGAAGTAAACCATAACGAACTTCCAGAGCTCCTGCACTATGTTTTCCGCATCCTGCCACTGATTGGTCATGCTGAAGACAAAATGCAGCAGGTATTTGTGATACAGCTCTACCGACTCAGTGACGAGTTCTACACGCTCCTCAAAAGAAGCTTTTGGTATTTGTTGGCTGGGTGCAGGCATGTGATAGACCAGAAACTATGCATCGATGCGAATTATGCCAGTATTTATCAAAGCAAATCGCCCCGCAAATCCATGAATGGAATTCTCGCTTCTAAAGGCTTCCATTCCATCCATCAGTTTGCGGGAGAAGGGCCTTTGACTTGTCCCTTCGCTTCGCTGCGGAACAAGACACCCATGCCTGTCGGCAGTCAGCGCACGGCCAAACCCCGTGCGTTCATTTAATGGCATTTGGTTAAGAAATAAACCGGGGATTTCTAGCTACGGACGAATAGCTCAATAATTGATCTTTTTGTGTCCCTATGTGTGTCCAAAATGTGGGTTGCCTGCAAAGACCCTCTAAAATTCAACAGCTTACGCAAAAAGCAGACAGGTCGACCCTGCCGAATAGAATAAAATATTTTCACCTGTTCGAGGTGAGATAAAAACGGAACCATCTTAATTGACAGGTGACCATTCTAACCTGTATCCATAATTTTGATGACCTTAATCCGAAAATGCACAGCTTTTTGCCTCATACTGATGATGGCAATGAACGGCCTGCTGGCTAGCGGCGGGGCTGTGCTTTGCTTGCACGATCATGATTTTGGGCATGTCCTCGCTGGGCAACATACTGAAGAAGGCGATCCATGCCATGGAGATGAGGCTGAATCACACAATCACGCTCCCCATTCAGGCGAAGCAGATGACGCTTTTTCTGTAGTTAGTGACCAACATTGCATCGACATTTTGATCAGCTCATCAAATGAGCCGATACAGCGAATCGCTGATTTAATTTCGATCAAGAAACCAGTAGCCACAAACCACTCGTATCAGCTATTTGTTCCGATCGTTAAAGCAAACGCGGCTCCTCAGATACGTTTAGCGACACGAGCGCCACCGGTTTTCTGTAGCACACTTGAGCAGTGTGTGCGCACGACAGTGCTCCGAATTTAAAACCTGATTAGTGAAATATGCGTAGGATTTCCTGCGCAAGATATAGGCACGTTCGAACGTGACTTATGGCGATTTCAACTAAACAGGTTTTTTCATGCACACATATAATTATTTACTGACAACTCTATTCATTTTCTACGCTTCACTGGCACATGCTACGCCAGAAAGTTCTCTAAGACTCACAAGCCGCGATGCTGTAACACTGGCTCTACAGAAGAACCAGTCATTAATGGCTGCTCGCTCAGCGATTGAACAAGCAGGCGCTTATTCCCAGTATGCGGGGAGGTTAGATAACCCTGAAATCAAATTAGGATATGCTTCCGACCGCAGCTTCAACGATGAAGGTGAACAGTCTTATTCGATCGGCTTCGAGCAACGTTTTCCGATTACCAACCGGCTTAAACTACTAAAGAGCGTCTCTGCGGTTGAGGTGAAGCTGGCTGAAGCGGAACTGCGCAATCAAGAGCGCTTGCTGATCCGTGATGTTGAAAGCTCGGTCGAACTCATTTCAAGTCTGAACCAGCGTCTGTCTCTCTTAGAGAGCATGATCACGCTTCAAGAAGGCTTTGCGGCCTTTCTGGAAAAACGGATCGAAAATGGTGAGGCATCTACGCTCGATTTGAATCAAGTGCGGGTGTCCTTGTTTTCGGTTAAACAGGAAATCCAGAATCTCACAAAACAACGCGATGGTGGGCTTGGATCATTACGTAGCTTGCTTGGACTTGGACCAGGCACGGGACTGGAAATCTTCACTGAGCAAACTCGTCCGTTGCGCTTGCCAGAGATGCCCGCTCTTGAAGGCGAGCTACTGCAATCGCATCCTGAGTATCAGCTTAAAGCCTCACTCGCAGAAATCGCTCGTAACCAATCTGCATTAGCCAAGGCGAATCGTTGGGCGGAT
>Ga0129327_10000737_pt1 | contig 19641 bp, 13 predicted proteins | sample CPBDNA_6_FD_111799 | JGI IMG/M metagenome (GOLD analysis project Ga0129327, IMG submission 111799) | Freshwater to marine salinity gradient microbial communities from Chesapeake Bay, USA - CPBay_Spr_31_0.8_DNA | ecosystem: Environmental > Aquatic > Marine > Coastal | place: USA: Chesapeake Bay... | reverse complement strand
CTTGATACGGTTACGCAGTGTTTGGAACCGGTATATTGAGCGAGCTTGTTTTCGAGTTCACGAACTTCTGGTCCAAGAATAAATTGACCATGGCCCATGACCTTTTGAATTCTGGAATTGATCCTATTCCCAATTAATTGGTGGCGGGTTTTTAGGTCAATGAATTCCATAAGTTACTACTTTGAGCGGCTTTACACATTTCATGAACCATTTGATCAAAGCTAATAGTTGGTTTCCAACCGAATACTTTTTTGGCTTTTGAGGAATCTCCGCAAAGTCTTCGGGGTTCATTCGGGCGGACAAACTTTGGGTTTATCCGAACATATTTTTCGTAATCGAGTTCAAAATATTCAAAAGCAAGTTTTAGAAAATCTGATAATTTATGGGTTCTACCTGTTGCGAGAACATAATCGTCTGCTTGCTCCTGTTGAAGCATCTTCCACATACCGAGAACATAATCTGGTGCATATCCCCAGTCCCGCTCAATTTCTAAATTTCCAAGTTCTAAAATATCAGCTTTTCCTTGAGCAATGGCTGTGGCACCTCGGACAATTTTTTGGGTAACAAAGTTTTCGCCGCGGCGGGGAGATTCGTGATTATAGAGAATTCCATTGGAAACATACATACCGTAGCCAGATCGATACACTCTGCCCATTTGTACGCAGAAGGCTTTGCAAACTCCGTAGGGAGAGGTTGGATTTAATTTGGTTTCCTCAGATTGAATCGATTCTAGGGCATTTCCAAAAATTTCAGATGATCCGGCAAGGTAGACTTTTGGTTGCTTTTCCTGATCACGGCAGATTTCCAAAAGTTTTAAGGTAGCATTGGTAATTTCATGAGTAGTTAATTCCGGGATTTCAAAACTTAATGCCACATGGCTTTGCCCTGCCAAATTATAAACCTCATCGGGTTCAACCTTGGAAAAAATTCGGCGCAAAGAAGAATCGTCAGACAGATCTGCATAATATAAAATAAGGGAAGATCCATAAATATTTTCATCTTTAACCAAATGATCGATTCGTCTACGATTTAAAGAACTGGATCGTCGAACTAGTCCATGAACCTCGTAGCCTTTTTCCAATAACAATTCTGCAAGGTAAGAACCATCTTGTCCCGTAATTCCTGTTATTAATGCTTTTTTCAGATTAAATAAAAGTTGATTCTTATGCCTAGTTAGAAAAACTCACAAGAAGTGCGTAAATTTTTGAATTATATATAATTTGGAGTTAATTCTTTAAACAGCCAACTTATTCAACCAACACCGGTTATCCATGTACCAATGGACGGTGTTTTCTAGACCGATATCTAGGCATGTCTTTGGTTCCCAACCCAGTAAATTTTTAGCTTTTGTAATGTCGGCCCAAGTTTCCATGAGGTCAGCTACATGTAAAGGCTTATAGTCGATTTTGGCTTTTCTGCCGATCAACACCTCTAACTTTGAAATTATTGTAGTAAGCGAGATCGGACTTCTTCCCCCTCCCAAATTAATAATTTCATACCCGACATCCTGCATAGCGGCAACAGTACCCGTTGCAATATCATTCACGTAGGTAAAGTCACGGGATTGAGAACCATCTCCAAAAAGTTGAATCGTTTCTCCCTCAGTAATCCACTTGATGAAACGATAAGGGGACATATCCGGACGACCCGCAGGGCCATAAACGGTAAAATAACGAACAACGGATACATCAATGCCGTACAGTTTGTGATAACTGTAAGCCATAAGCTCAGCCGCTTTCTTGGATGCGGCGTATGGTGAAAGTGGTTCATTTACCGCAAGGGCTTCGGTAAAGGGAATCTTCTGCCCAGCATATAGTGACGAAGTTGATGCGAGAACAAGCTTCTTACATTCTTGGTTTCGCATGCATTCAAGTAGATTAAGGGTAGCTTTTGTATTAGTGGATAGATATATGTGAGGATTTTCCATGCTATATCGAACGCCGGCACGGGCAGCAAGGTTAAGCACTGCATCAAACTGCTTTTCTTTTTTGAAAAGATCATCTAATTTTTCCTGATCTTCAATATCCAGTTCAATAAAAGTAAAATTTCGAGCATTCGGATGCTTATCTATTTGAGCTAAACGCCATTTTTTCAAGCGGATATCGTAATAATTATTTAAGTTATCTAAACCAATAACTTGGTTTCCTTGATCTAGTATTTCTTGGCAAACCTGCGATGCGATAAAACCAGCAGCACCAGTTATGAGATATTTTTTACTCAAGTTTAAAAATACTTTTTAATTTTCACTCGATTCAATATCGTAAATCAACTGGTTGACGAGCATATCCGCTGTAGTCAAAACTTTTGCATTTAGTATGCTTGGTGGATACCAAAAAAAAGATCGTAAGAATTTTTAGTTTTGACAGATTTTTTTTACCGGTAAATTTAAAATGCTAACGAATTGGAAAACTTCGGAGACAATGGCTGAGCTATTTAGCCAAGCTCAATGACTGAGGTTTTATAAAACTACTTACTTATGAATTTGGTGAGGACTCAAAATTAGAAGACTTATAACTTATTGATGAGTTGTACGAAAAAGACTGTAAAGATACCAAGAAAGCCACCGCAAACTCCACCAAGTAAAACAATTAATCTTCGCTTTGGTTTTTCCCGGGTTTTAGGAATAACGGCTGGGTCGATTACCTCTAAAGCAAAGTCCACATTTACATTGGCGAGCATGGCACTTTGCTTCTCGGATTCGAGTAGGCTGTAAAGTACTGCACGCATATCCTGTAAAGTGGTCTTGGCCAATTCCTGCTCGAGATACCCAACCTTCTTTTTACAATCGGCAATAGCCTGCTCACGGAGTTGTTCATTCAACTGTCTGACTAAATCATTAGTCCATTGGGCGGCAATTTCGGGATCTTTCCACGAAATGGAAAGAGTGATAAGACCAGACTTTTCTTGTTCCACATGAATCGCATCTTGTAGCGCAGCGATTCCATCTTCTGTGGTTAACTCTTCTTGTCCCTCAATAATTCTCCATGAGCTTGAAGCCTCATCCCATAAGTCATTAAAAATAATCGGTAGAAGTTTTCGCTTAGAAATAAACTGTTTTAGGAATTCTCTGGTTTCTAAAGTTGCCAAAACCCGTTGAATATTGGAACTAGATGGCATGGAAATACCGGCCATGGCAGCCAAGCCACCGAACTGGCTTAGGCTCGAGGATGCACCGGTTTGACCTTCTTGCGCGGAAGCAAGTAAAGTTTCTGCTTTAAATGACTCAGGAATACTTAGAGCATAAGCGAACGCTAAACCTGTACAGAGAACGGTAATAATAGTAATCGTCTTCCAGGCGGCTAGAAGGGTACGAATTAATTCAAGCAGATCGATCTCATCTTCATCAATAGAAGGACTTGATTCGACCATGACATATTTGGTGGATGGTTTGGGTTCTTCACTCATAAATATTGTATAAACACGCTACCGCCCTTAGCCATTTGCGAATCACAAAGCCAATTGGAGTGGAAAAGTATTCCCAGTGTTTTAATCTTTGTTTTTCAGGACTAATCGATCGCTCTTTCCGACGATCATCTTAACCAAGGGAAGCAAGCGACTCATCTGCCGATGCCAGCCTACTAAAATCTTTTCTCTGTGCTTGCCTCTATGAGCAGAATCCAAATCTTTCTCGGAACTTAACAGATTTCCTAAATTCATAAGGCGGGCCAAACCTTTATCTAAATGGGGTTCGCCTTGCTCACGGATAAAACCGGATACAAGTTTACGCAAACGAATCTCAGCAAAATAACGTTCCTTCCGATCTTCTCTAGCAAAAACTGAATTGACTGCACCTAATTGTTTTAAGGCGCGTAAGCCTTGACTTGCGGAACCTTTACTAATTTGGAGTAATTCCATAATATCTGCCATGGAAAGACTTTCATCACGACAAAAAAGTAATCCATATATTTGGCCAAGCGACTTGGGTAATCCAACCGATTGTGCTGCATTTAAAAATAAATCTATTACCGCTGACTCCCACTCTACCAAAAAACTAGTCTTGGATAAAAGGCCTTTAGAGACAGATGAAGTGCGAACCATTTTTTTATTATACATGAAGATACTAATTAGTTCAAGTATTTTTGAACAAACTGAACACGGGCGACGAGTTACTATTTTAGAAAGAATTAACGGCTGCCGCAGTTACTGCAAGTTGGTAGAGGATTTGTGTACCTGAAGTGAGGGTCTCTAACCACTTTCCTTTTTGTATGTTTATAGGCACAACAATTACATCCCCAGGTTGAATCTTTTTTTGATTTTGATTCCCACTAAACCAACCGTTACCACCTTTAGTAAGAACCGCACCATTTGATTTCACCACGAATATCCTCTTTTCATCTGCATTCTGAGAAAAACCACCACTCAAATTGATATATTGATCAACAGAAAAATCTGACTGGAAAAGATGAGATGTAGGAAATTGCACCTCACCCAATACACTAACCTCTTCTGGCATAATAGGAATATGTAATTTATCACCGTCTCGAAGAGTAATTTGGGATGATGTAGATCCAGCTAGCTGGGAACTCAAATCAATGACAAGTCTGCCAACTGATTTTGAATTACTTAATCTTTTAAGTAAACTCTCAGCAATTGAATTTGCCTTCTGGGCTGTGCCCTCATTTGTAGGCGTCAGAGATAAACTAGCAATATCACTCTCAAGTTGTTGAACCAGTTTCTCTTTCTGCTTTTCCTCTCTCTCAATCAATGATTTTCTAGTGAAAACAGCACCCCGTATGAATGAATCGTTGGTCAATCCTCCCGCTCGTCTTATAACCTCTCCAATTTTTTCATTTTTTCGAATTGTATATTTACCAGGAAATTTAACTTCGCCTGAAAGTTGAATGATACGATCTTCTCGCCATGATGGAATTTTTTTAACCGAAAGCACATCGCCGGGCTGTAGTTTTGTAGTTAGTGAATCTTCTAAAAATAATGATTCAAGCAAATTATGCTCTATCAAAGCTTCAACATCTGATTGATTAAAATCAACTTTCAACCTTGAAACTTCGGCAGCAAGAAAAAATGCTGATTCCTTTAAGCCTCCAGCAGCTACGATTATATCCCGAACTGTCATTCCAGCACTCAATGGATATTTGCCAGGGAAATGGACTTCTCCGTTTATTGAAGCCACCATTGTTCCAACCGAAGCTTCCGCATTGAATTCGAGTTCTTTTAACAATGGGCGGATCGCACGCTCCCTTGCCTCGAGATCAAACTTCGGCAGGATCAATATCTGGTCTTTAGGGTAAAGAACAAAATTAAATTCTTTATTATCAGTCTTGAATAATTCCAAAGGAGAAAAGGACAGTATTTGAACCTGCCCATCAGGATCTAATCGCCTAATCAATGCATAGTTTAAATCTGCACTATCTGAAAGTATCGACTTATTTTTCACCAAATCCACTAATTTAAGTCCTGCTCTCCACTCATATTCACCTGCTCGGTCTACTTCTCCTTGGAGTTTTACGGAATCCTTTTTCAAATCTGTGGATAAACCGATAGTAATACTATCTCCATTTTGAACTGCGAAATTAGCATCGGACACAAAAGAAAGAGACTTCAATAATTTATTCCCAAATTCATCCACTCTTTCTAACTGAATATCAGATGGATAGGCACTGGAACTAAAACCACCCGCTAACTCGATCAAATCTTTCAAGTTTGCTGCATCGGATAACTCATAAATTGCAGGACGAGCAACTTGACCCCCAACAGACACCCGGCTTTTTACCCTGGGTAAAAATATGACGTCTCCCTCGATGAGTGAATCAATTGCCGGATTTTCTCCATTTAAAAGCAAATTGTAAAAATCATAAACAATATTAGTGCTGTCTTTTCTTTTAAGGGTTACTTTTCGTAAAGAACCGTAATCTGTAAGCCCGCCACTCTGCAAAAGTGCTTCCATCATGGTACTTGTTGCTGGCAATAATCGGATTCCTGGATTCCTAAATTCGCCCGCCAAAAACACCTTAATTAAACGAACTTCTCCCATAACCACTGAGACCTGTATACCTTCGCCTAATTGCTCCCTCACTTTTTCCTTTATTAAATTTTTTAGATCCTGGAATGAACCACCTTTTTCAAAAACATTGATTGGACCGATTCCGGGAAACTGAATCATTCCATTTCGTCCAATCATGATGGAATAACCAGCGTTTTCCTGTCCGAATAATTGAATTTCCAAATAATCTCCGGAACCAACACTGTAATTAGATGGGATAGAAGTAACTCCCTGATTCATGGAAGTTTGAACGGAATCATTAAAGAATGAAAAACCAAATGGCTTAAGGTCTTCTTCGGGTTTCTCCTTAATCATGCTTATTTTATTTCGTAAGAGATCTAATTTGACAGATTTAATTTCAGTCAGTAAGTTTTGAAGATCAAAAATTCGATCATTGAAGTCCTTCTCGATTAAAAGAAACTCTGATTTGGTTAATTCCTCTTTCGCATTTTCGGAATTCTCTTTTTCCAATTTTAAATCTTCACGAACTGAAAACTCGAGTTCGGAAAGAATAAGAATTCGATCCTCAACCTTATCTTCACTGGCCTCTTCGATCTCAGATGAGTCAACTTGCTCAACTGAAGTGCCTGCATCAGCAAATGGCACTGATTGATTTTTTTTTATCTCATCAGTAAAACCAAGCATGCGATTACCTTCCTGTAATACCATTGCTCGCTGCTCAGGCGGCAAACGATTAAGCACAACTTGTGCCTGCGGAGAAAAACCCTGTGAGTACAATGAAAGGCACCCGCTACAAATGAAAAAAATTAAATTGATTAAAAAAAGAAATCTCATGGTTAAAATATTTTTGTTACTGTTGCAGAAAAAGTTAATCCACTTTCAAAGTAAGGGGAAGAGGAAGACTGCACTTCAATTTCTTCCCATCCTAATGAAGTTTGTACATTCAAATTAAAATTATCATAAGATCGTGAATTATAAACCTCAATTGCGAAATAATCGCTTGCAACGCCATTTGAAACGGAATTATTCCCTGAACCATCTTCATTTAAATCACCGGTTCGTAGTATTGCCCCCCATCCTATGCTAGAATCATATTGAAGTAATCCCCCAAAACTTACTACCTGCGAGTCTGTGTCGGCCCAATGGCCCACAGGTCGACCCCGATATCGATAACCATCCGAATATATGTGGTGGGCGTAAGTAATGTTACTTCTCCTAGAGTCACTCGTCCACCAAGTAGATGTAAGATCAGCGTATTCGGCAAATATCCGTACTGTGGCGTCATTCCACTTGTGCCAAGCTTCAATACCATACTGAAACATTAAGGCATTCGGAAAAAATTTATCTTCATCCTCACCGGCAACTTGGCCATAAATTGCAAAAGGAGCATCTAACGGTCTCCATCGTACATCGAGACCAGCAAGTTGATTCCCGGGTTCAGTTGCTGGATCTTTACCTGTATTGCCACCCGTATTATCCTGACTAAGGAATGCATCCACCCAGGTAGAAAGGCCTTCAGGGCGTCCCTCACCTCCTAATTGTATCATGCGAAACATACCGACCTCTAAACCATCTAATATGGTTGGATTAACATCAATTCGAATTCCCCATAAGTAGGGATTGGGTACATGCCTTTCTTCTTCCATCTGCCCAATAAAACTATGAAATGACCAGGGACCAATCCACGACAGCCATTTATTCTCAAATGGTTCTGCAATTCTACGGTCCAAGGAAATTGCCGGGATTGGACGGGCATTGGTGGAAAGAATCAAACTACCATCCCAACCAGGGCCCCACCAGCGATCGACTTTTCCCAAACTGGCCGACCAGTTACCTAAGCGGGCGGCAATGTAAGACCCATCTAATTCAAGCCCCTCGTCTTTTCTGCCCTTCCAGTCATTTTCAACCCCGTACAGTGCAAGTAAAGAAAGTTTAGCCGCAAAACGATCATTCATCCATGATGTCTCCACCCCAGTTGTAAAACTCCCTCTTGGCTGTTTACCAAATGATCTTGAGGTTATCCGATCGTCAGAAACTCCAATGCTAGATTGAATGGAATTCCATCCCGATCTGTTTTCTCTTTGCATTTTATCTCCAAGTAAATTAAGTCCCCGTTGCTGTTCATTTTTCTCGCTCTTGAGTCCCCCTAAATTTAAAGGCCAACTATTGATCGTTCCTTTCAACATCCCCTCGTCCTGCAAAAGTCTTATTTCATGGCGCAAAAATGGATCGTGAGGAGCTAAGAAAGGTTCAGCAGTAGCCTTTAGTACAAAAATAAGGCAGAAAAAAACAGAAGCTTTAATCGAAAATGTTGAGAAATTCATACAGTAATTTAATACATGAATTACTACCCGATGAGCAATCTCAAAGAACTAATTAAAATAAACTCGCTCAATTTTAAAAAATCCATAGAGATGAATTAGTGCATATGGAGGATGACCCATTATTTAGGCGCACTCGGCAACACGCAGAACGGAGGCTCACCTTTGGAGCGACTCAGTCGGCAAAAGACAGGCTGGAACAAATAAAAGATTTTTTGCGCCTAGAGAAAGAAATGCTCCAACGATATCATCAAAAGGGCGACTCTGGAATTCGTCTTACGCGCTCCAGATCGGTAATAATGGACGTACTGATCCAAACCCTCTTTAAATGGGCCATGTTTGTGGCAAAAGAAAGCATGGGCACAACTAAGCAGATGAGCATATTGGCGACCGGTGGTTATGGTCGAGGGGAACTGTCTCCACTAAGTGATATCGATATCATGTTTCTGTACCCACGGTCATCGATGGGAAAATCTTTGGATAATTTAAAAGAAATCATGACCCGTGAAATACTCTATCCACTTTGGGATGCAGGATTAAAAGTGGGTCACGCATCAAGAGAGATCAAAGAAGCATTAAATGAATCTCAAAAAGACATTCGTAATAAAAACTCAATGCTCGATGCTCGATTTGTCTGCGGGGATCGTAAAATTTCAAAGAAGTTCATTGCCGGCTTTTTAAAATTTTGTCGAAAGCATCAACCCGCACAATATTTGAATGAACTTCTTCAACATCAAATTGAGAGAAGGGAAAGCAAAGGAAATACCGTATTTTTACAAGCACCTGATGTAAAAAATGGAGTCGGAGGTTTAAGGGATTACCAAGGAATTCTGTGGATGGCTAAAGTGAAATTCAACTTAGTCGGACTGAAAGGTTTGATTGATAAAAAATACCTTACCGAACAGGAAGCAAAATCCTTTGAAGATGCTTACTCTTTCTTACTACGAGTCCGAAATGAGTTACACTTTCGAAGTAGCCGACCAGTGGAGACCTTGCACCTCGAAAAACAACCTGATATCGCACTCGGATTGGGGTATCCACAGGAATGTATTTTTAGAAGGGTGGAGGCATTCATGGGAGATTACTACACTAAAGCACAAACTATTCATCAAATGAGTGGTATCTTGGAAGAACGTCTCGTTCATGCCAATAGTGGTAATACATCAAAACTTAGTTTTAGAAATGTACTGAAAGCCTACCGAGCTGCCCCCTCGCAAAAAGTGGATAATTTTGATCTACGCGAAGATATTTTAAGTACGGTAGATACCAAGATTTTTGACAAGGACCCCGAGCGAATGATTCGACTATTTCGACATGCTCAAAGGTTAAATGCCTCACTTTCTCCTGATCTTCGCGCCTTGGTTCGAAACCGGCTTTCTTTAGTAGACTCCACTCTAATAAATTCTAGCTCCGCAAATGTGACATTTCGCTCAATCCTGCAGGAAGTAGGGAATGTAAGTCCTGTTTTATGCGAAATGCATGAATTGGGAGTTTTGGGTCGTTTTGTTCCGGAGTTCGGTAGACTCTCCTGTAAAGTTCAACATGACCTTTACCATCGTTTTACCGCGGATGTTCATGTTTTGCATTGTATTACTACATTAGATGAAGTTTTCCAGGGTAAAAAGAGTAAATCAAAACACTATCTTGAAGCACTGAGAAAAAATGAAGTGCCTGGCCTCCTCTACCTTATTCTTTTCCTACACGATCTCGGAAAAGATCAGGGACCAAAAGGTCACTGTGAACGGGGAGTAGAAATTGCTCGTGGCTTAATGGAGCGATTGGGAATTTCAGATGAAATGCACGACCGCATACTCTTTGTAATCCGAAATCACCTCGAAATGTCTAGGTATGCCAACAAATTTGACTTGGAGGATCCGGAGGTTATTGATTCTTTTGCCCAATTTATTGAAGGAGAGCAACGATTACGCTTTCTCTATGTTCACACCTTTTGCGATGCAAACGCTACCGCTCCTGACCTATGGAACGACCATAAAGAAGAACTCCACACTCAACTCTTTGTAAACACATTAAATGTACTAGAAGGCAAACATGCCCGGAAAGACCCGAGCGTGTTGAAAAATGCATATACTGAAATTGAAGTCGAAGGAGTTCCCCAAAACGAACTTATCGAACATCTTGATCAAGTACCCGAGAGATATTTTTCACACGCCGGAAAAGAAGAAGTCGCTCTACATGTTGATATGGTTCACCGGTTTGCACACAATGGAAATAGTTCTGGCAAGCCGATACTCAGTTGGAGAAATGATGTACGGCGCACTTTAACAATTGTGGATATTGTAACTCGCGATCGACCCGCACTTTTTGAAAAAATTGCCGGAGGGTTCTCTGTCGCCGGCTTAAATATTTTAGGCGCCCGCGCAGTTACTCGAAAAGATGGAATCGCCATTGATGTATTCTATGTGGAAGGAGAAAATGGGGGAATTGTGAATGACACTAAGACACGTGCACTCTGCGAGTCCTCGATTCACGATTTTTTAGAAAATGAAACATCACCCGATCAACTCATTAAAGAAAAAAGAAAAAAGACGGATAACAACCGACCCTTTTCCAATGAGGATCGCCTAGGCGAAAGAATTCCTCCCAGCGTTGATGTATACCATGATGTATCCTTAGGTCGAATTATTGTGGAAGTGCGTGCCTCCGATCAAGTCGGTCTCTTACATTTAATTGCCAAGACTATTTCAAGATGCGGATTCTCTATTCAATTTGCTCGTGTCGCCACCGAGCAGGGAATTGCAACTGATATTTTTAACATCGAAAAATCAACGGATGGTAAAAAGTTTTCCCCCAGTCAATTTCTTCAATTACGGGAAGAATTAAGTGAATCTCTTAACGCAGGTAAGTATTACCTTGAAGTCTAGGTTTCTTGACTAGCAAGAGGTAAAGTAATCTTAAAGACTGTCCCCTCCGGACCCGACTTAAGTAAGTCGAGGTTTCCATCATGTGCTCGCAATATTCTTTTGGAAATGGATAACCCCAACCCCGTACCCTCCGTCGTTCCGGTTAGAAAAGAATCAAATATTCTACCCTTTAATTCCTCGGGGATTCCCGTACCCGTATCCTCCACTAAAACTTGTGCTTTCCCCTCTTCGGTTCGACCGACTTCAACTATTAACTTTCCTCCATTCGGCATCGCAACTAGGGCATTTAACATAAGGTTAAGCAGAGTTTGTTGAATCTGGCCCTTATCAACATATACCAATAAATCCTGTGGAAATTCATTTACATGTAAAACCACATGACATTGTTCTAACTTTAATCGGACAAGCAAAGCAGCATCTTCAATAATTTCTTTTAAGGAAAACGGTTTTCGAAAAGCTTCACGACTCTTCCCAAAATCTAAAATCCGACCTGCAATTTGCTCCAAGTGGTCCAGTTTTTCTCGAATGACAGAAAGATCTTTATTTTTCGCCTCATCTTCACCCTGCTCCAAACCAAGGGAATCAAAAAGCAATCGAACCACCATCAAAGGATTTCTGATCTCATGAGCAATCTCTGCCGCCAATGTCCCCAATGTGGTTAAACGTTCGCTCTTTCGCAGGCTTTCCTCGGAATCAAATACCCGACCATACAATCTTGCATTTTGAACTGCAATCGCACCTAAATCAGCTAGTGCCCGGGCAATTAATGTTTCGTCATCATTAAATCGATGCGATCGATCGACATAAAGTGATAATACTCCGATTGAAATATCCTCATACACAACCGGTGTGACTAACATCGAATGAAGTTCCTCCTCACGAATTAAAGTTACAAAATGATGCTCCTCCGTCCGCAGTAAATCCCTTGTCTGCACCTGCCTTCGTCCGCGTAGCGAAGTACCTAAGATACTGTCAGAAGGCTTTAAGCATTCCTCCAGTGACCTTGAACCCTGTTGATCCTGCAAGGAATGCAAGCGAAGTAAATCTTCCCCCTCATCATAGAGAAAAAATGCGGAAATCTTACAATTTAATAATAATAAAGCCTCCCTTGTAATCGTTCGCAAAACCTCCTGCACCTCTCTCTTTCCTGCCATATCCTGCCCCACCAAAACTAAAGTTTGCAACTGTTCTGCTTTTCTTCTCAATTGCTGGATCATCCACATATTTTCCAATACTCGACTCGCCTCCTTCGCCATTAATACCAGCAATCTTAAGTCGTTTTCATCAAATGCATTCACAATCATGGAATCCACATTGAGCGCACCCACTGTTCTCCCCCCCTCAATTAACGGAGCTGCCATCTCTGACTTGATTCGATCATCCAATGGAAAGTATTTTTCTTCCTGTTCTACATTAGGGCATAAAAAAGGTTCACCATAAAGAGCAACCCAACCGGTTATCCCTACCCCCATGGGTAACTCAAATCCTTTACTCGCTTTAGATAAACCACGCTCCACCTCAATCAGTAATTTGTCGGAATCTGCATTAATCAGGCAAATCGATGCTGAGCTTGCACCAAAGATAACCACTACTTCATCCAAAATTCCCGACAAAGCCTCAACCGGGTCTTTTTTATTTCCCGATAACGTACTAATTCGATACAGGGCATCCACCGCCCTCCTGTCTGCTAGTTCCATCTCATCTCCTTGCTCCATTAAAAAAAGAAATAGCAGAATGAACTGCTAAGGCGAGATTGGAAAATTACTTCTCCTTTGACTGAAGAAAATACTCCCAGGACTTCTCCACTTGCTTTCCGTAAAGCGAAGACATAAATGGGCGCCGTGGAGGTCTCTTTGGTTCTTTAAGCAACCTCATGCCAGCCTCTTTCGGTAACCGGTTACTCTTTTTACTATTACAACGAATACAAGAAATGACTACATTTTCCCACGATGTCCCTCCCCCACGGTCTCGTGGAATGACATGGTCCATATTCAATTCCTTACTCGGTAAATTCTTTCCGCAATACTGGCATCGATGATTATCGCGTTCCAATAAGTTTTGCCGGTTAAACTTCATCTCCTGCAAAAGCATTCGATCAAACCCTCTGAGTAAAAGAACGGCAGGAACAAGAACAGATTGATTCACCGTCCTCACCACCCGGGCACCGGGTGCAAACTCCGATTCCCTACAATGTTCAAACCATGCCCCAGCATCAAGAACACGAAAACTACCATCCTCCGCATAAATTACTTGGGCATGATCAAGAGATAATAAACTGAATGCCCGTTCAACTCCCACTACATTCACGGCCTGCCAAAGCCGATTCAGTACTAGTGTTTGATAGCTTGTCTCCATCCGTTCTTAATTTAAGGAAATAACAAGCCAACCTGTCAAAGGCTTTTTATTCTTTTTTTGTATTAACTCACCTTCGAACGAAATAACATAAAAATATAATTCTCTACTCAGAACCTCTTCAGGAATTCTAATAGCTTCGTCCGTTTTTGTTTTCGTAAAAATTCAAAAATGCTTTGTGTGCGACTCGATATCCTCCAGGAGTTGGATAATCTCCGGTAAAATACCAGTCTCCCGGATGGTCCGGGAGGGCTTCGTGTAGATTTTCAATCCCCTGGTAAATTACCTCGACCCGGGGCTCACCATTTAATTCACTTGGAGTTACTAACTCTGCTACCTTATTGGAAATTTCTTCTGGGGTGAAATTCTCATACACTTTTTTCACATGATTCACCAAATTGGGACGAGTTTCCTTAAGGGCTTCACGGCAATTCTTGGCAACTTCAGCAAGCAGGCCTCCATAACCATTTTCATTGATCAGCGCGACTGCTGCCTGAAAAGCGATAAACTTTCCCAATTCGGACATGTCGATTCCATAGCAGTCTGGGTAGCGAATTTGAGGAGCGGTGGAAGCAATCAACAATTTCCTTGGCTTGGATCGACCCAGAATTTTCAAAATACTTTGCTTAAGTGTGGTTCCCCGAACAATCGAATCATCAATGCAGACAAGTGCATCAATTTTCTCCCGCACAACACCATAGGTAATATCATAAACATGAGATACAAGTTGATTCCTGCCAGATTCCTGGGAGATAAATGTGCGTAATTTAATATCCTTGTTGGCAATCTTCTCCCCTTTTGGCCAATTATCCATTACCAATTCGTTGATTAATTCATCGGTTAATTCGCCCTTATTTTTAGCCTCAATTAACTGTTGCTGTACTTCTGCCCGACGAACCAATCGAAGTTGCTCCATAAACCCGTAATATGCACTCTCTGCAGTGTTAGGAACATAACTAAACACACTGTTGGAAAAATCATTCCCTACGGACTTGAGAACATCAGGCACCAATAAGGCACCGAGCATTTTGCGCTCTGCATAAATATCGGGATCATTCCCCCGGGAAAAATAGATTCGTTCGAACGAACAACCAGTCTGGCGAGCCGGGTCATCGGCGAATCGCTCCACTTGAACCTCTCCGTTCGCCTTGGCCACCACAATGGTGCCTGGTTTGATTTCCTGAACCTCGTCCACTTTCTTGTCAAACACAGTCATTAAAGGTGCACGCTCGGAAGCAACTGCAACCACCTCATCATCTTCAAAATAAAACCCTGGACGGATGCCCAGCGGGTCGCGCATGGCAAAGGCATCCCCGTTTCCAATTATACCGGCGAGCGCATAACCCCCATCCCAATGTTCGGAGGCCTTTCGAAAGATATCTGGCAAATCGACGCGTTCACCAATCCATTTAGAAAGATCATCCCCACTTACTCCTTCTTTTAGAGCCTCTGCAGAAAGCTTGTCATTAGTTGAATCAAGATGGTACCCGGTTTCTTCCAAAATTGCCTGTGTATCAGTATCAAAAACCGGATGTTGGCCACGCTCAACAAGTTTTTGATTCAATTCTTCGACATTGGTAAGATTAAAATTACCCGCCACCATCAGGTTTTTCCCTGGCCAATTACTCTTACGAAAATATGGGTGGCAAGTGGTGGAACCATACGCTCCCGAGGTTCCATAGCGGAGGTGCCCCATGAGAATCTCACCGCCGTAGTCAAAGTGCTTCTTGTAAGTTTCAGGAAATTCAGGAAATGCAATCCCATCCTTAACCATTTTTTCCAGTTTCTTGTGCTGACCACCAAAAATTTTAGACAAAGCCTTGGTGCTCGTACTCCGTTCGCGAAACATAAAAGCTTCACCGGGAGGCATATTTAATTTCATCGATCCAATCCCAGCACCATCCTGACCCCGATTGTGCTGCTTTTCCATTAATAGGAATAATTGATTAAAGCCCCATAATGGAGTGCCATACTTCTGTTCATAATAAGCCAGTGGTTTCCGTAAGCGGACTAGGGCAATTCCGCAGTGGTGGCCGATTTCATCACTCATGGTGGTTTAGCTATGATTCATTTTTTGTGGGATGGCATCGCTCCAAGTCTTATGCAGTTGATTGACCGAAGAATCAAGAATTACATTACCCGACACTGAAAGTTTTAACTGTCCGGATGAATCGGAGTATCCTAATGGATCAATGCTCAATCCATTTTGGCCCGCAGATAGTACTATTCCCTCACTTTCACTTTTGGATACTGCAATTAATACACGGCCCTGACTTTCTCCAAAAAGGAGGGCATCCAGTCGATTGGATTTCCCTTTGGAATCGATTGAGAGCGATGCTCCAATATTAGGGTTTTCAAAAAACATTTCAGCCAAGGCAACCAAAAGTCCACCCTCAGCAATATCATGTGCAGCATGTACATGCCCGTCTTCAATTTGTTGTATAAGGAAATCCTGTACTTTCTTCTCGGATGCCAAATCAACATCTGGACAAGTTCCCTCTTTTTTTCCATATTCGGTCTGAAGAAAATAACTTCCACCCAATTCATGAGGTAGACCGCCGAGCAGAAGAATTGATTGATCAGGTTGTGAAATAAAGCTTCGGGTCACACTTGATGATTTTTCAATTAAGCCAACCATGGAAACTACTGGTGTCGGGTCTATTCCGCCCTCGCCATGCTCGTTATATAAACTCACATTTCCACCCACCACCGGAACATCGAAAAAGGTACATGCATCCGCTAACCCCTTTACACATTCCTTCAGCATGTGATAAGCCTCCGGTTTATTGGGGTTGGCAAAATTCAGATTATCGGTAACGGCAAGTGCACGAGCACCTGAGCACGCCAAATTACGCATGCACTCTGCAAACGCAATCTGTGCTCCCTTGTAGGGATCCAAATAACAGAATCGATTATTACAATCATTCGAAATCGCTAATCGTTTATCAATGCCAGCAATATTCAAATGAACCACTCCAGCATCACTTCCTGGCTCAACTGTACAGCCAGACATAACCATATGGTCATATTGTTGCCAGACCCACCGCTTGGAAGCGATCGTAGGGTGAGCTAATAATTTATTTAAAGAAGATTCAAGCGATTCTACAGCAAGCTCGGGAACAGAACTTATACTCCAATTACGAGCCACTTCAATATGAGCAGGCTCACTGGCCGGTTGGTCATAAATAGGGGCTTCATCAGTAAGGGATTTGGCGGGCAGATCCGCCACAACGACTCCCTTATGACGAACTACCATTCGGTCTCCGTCCATTACTTCTCCAATATGTGCCGCGTGTAAATCCCACTTTTCAAATACTTCCCTAATCTCATGCTCCCTACCCTTTTTCACAATCACGAGCATTCTTTCCTGGCTTTCAGAAAGCATAATTTCATAGGAATTCATTCCCGTTTCTCGCTGTGGAACAAGATCGAGATCAATTTCAATTCCTAAACCTCCACGGGACGCCGTCTCACAAGTCGAACAGGTCAAACCTGCTGCTCCCATATCCTGAATACCCACCACTAATCCTGGAATCGCCATCATTTCAAGGCATGCTTCCAGAAGAAGTTTCTCCATAAATGGATCCCCCTTCTGCACCGCAGGACGATCGGCAGCACTCTCCTCAGTCAATTCACGGGAGGCAAAACTGGCTCCACCTAAACCGTCCCGACCGGTACCGGGCCCAACATAAAAAACTGGATTCCCCACGCCAGTGGCTGCACCACGATGAATATCCTCGTGTTTGAGAATTCCGGCACATAGTGCATTGACTAAAGGATTCCCCTCGTAGCAATCATCAAAGTAAACATCGCCCCCCATATTAGGAATTCCCAGGCAATTTCCATAATTTGAAATCCCGCTCACTACTCCCCTAAAAAGTCTTTTGACATGTGCAGATTCTAAGGAACCAAAACGAAGGGAATTGGTCAGTAGAACCGGACGGGCTCCCATCGTAAAGATATCCCTTACAATTCCACCCACTCCGGTAGCCGCACCTTCAAAGGGCTCAATTGCACTGGGATGATTGTGCGATTCAATCTTAAAAGCAACACCCCACCCTTCTCCCACATCAATCACGCCCGCATTTTCCTCACCCGCTTTAACGAGCACCTGGCCAATTGCCTCTTTATCCTTTTTTTCGGTGGGAAAAAGACGAAGTAATTTCCGGGTATTTTTGTAGGCACAATGTTCCGACCACATGACCGAAAAAATTCCCAATTCAGTCAAGTTGGGCGTGCGACCAAGAATTTCTAAAACTTGATCATACTCTTCCGGAAGCAGACCATGCTGTGCCACTAATTCCGGTGTAATCTCGACATTTAAACATGGATCTGGGTTAAGGGGTAATGATGGAACTGTATTTTCGGTCATGATTCAGAAAGTTCTATTGGGGAACTCGATCGTATAGGGCCAAGAAAAGCTTCCAATACCGGTAAGCCATCTTGACTGGGATGAAATTTTTCAACCGCACGCTCAGGGTGTGGCATCATACCGTAGACATTTCCCACTTCATTTCGAATTCCGGCAATATCATTGATTGAACCATTGGGATTTCCAATATAGCGAAGGAGAACCTGATTATTTGATTCCAATTTTGCCAACGCATCCTGCTCCAGGCGATAATTTCCCTCTCCATGAGCAATCGGTATAGTTAACTCGCTTCCAATTGTATCCGAACTAAAATGTTCATTTGAATCTTCCACTTTTAATTTTTGGTTTACGCAACGAAATTCCAGGCAATCATTTCGGATCAAGGCTCCGGGGAGTAAGCCCGCTTCACAAAGAATTTGAAACCCGTTACAAATCCCTAATACCGCTCCGCCCTTCTCTGCAAATAATCGGAGGTCCTTCATAATCGGAGAGAATCGGGCGATCGCGCCACAACGAAGATAATCCCCGAAGGAAAATCCTCCCGGTACAATAACCGCCTCCGTTTCTGCCGGCAATGGCGACTTATGCCAAACTCGATTGGCGGGAATTCCTAAAACATCCTGCACCGCGTGTTCCGCATCCCAGTCACAATTGGAACCGGGAAATTGTAAAATTGCTACTTTCATGAAATTACTTCTATTTTACTGTTCTTTTGGAGTTTCGGCTTCCTCCTCATCAAAAATTTCTTCCACCACCGGATTGGTCAATATACCAATCCCTTCAATCTGTACGGTGACTTCGTCCCCAGGAACAAGGAATCTTCTCGGCTCTCTTGCTTCTCCCACTCCCGATGGAGTTCCCGTTAAGATAAGGGTTCCAGGTAGTAATGTGGTACTCCCACTTAGAAAGGAAATCAAGGTGGGAACATCGAAAATCATATCACTTGTTGAAGATTCCTGCATCTTTTCTTCATTCAAGAATGTTCGCAATGTAAGTTTACTGGGATCGGGAATTTCATCCGCGGTAGTCAAACAAGGACCAACTGGGCAAAAGGTATCAAAACTCTTTCCTCTACAAAACTGGCCTCCCCCTTTTTCCTTCTGCCAGTCACGGGCACTTATATCATTCGCACAGGTATATCCTAGTACATAAGAAAGTGCCTCTTCCGGTTTTACATTTTTACATGGCTTTCCAATCACCACGCCTAATTCTCCTTCGTAATCTACTTTATCACTCCGCAAATAGCGTGGGATTACCACCGGATCTCCCGTACCTTGAGTGGTGGTCGGAGCTTTCATGAAAATCATCGGATATTTCGGAGGTTCCTTTCCTGTTTCCTGAGCATGGGCTTTATAGTTAAGCCCGACTCCATAAATGCACCGAAAATCAATCGGAGTAAGAAATTGAAAAGGGGTAATACGATGAGTGGTAGCCTCGAAATCTCCATTATCCTTTTTTAAGATTTGAAACATTTGGCCCTGTTCATCAAATCGACCGAACCCCATTGATCCGGACTTATCGAGGTATCGAAAAATCTTCACCCCGCTTCGATCTCGAAACGATAATCCTCAATCACTGGATTACTTAATAATCCATCGCATAATTGATCGACCTGAGCACGCATCTCGGGCGTATCCTCTCCATCAATCTCAAAGGTGACGGTCTTGCCCACGCGAACAGCCCCCACGGTATGATGGCCTAAGCTTTTGATAGCTTGTTCGACCGCTGCGCCTTGGGGATCCAAGACAGTTG